>Ga0247841_10000914_pt1 | contig 72334 bp, 85 predicted proteins | sample LaCruzMarch2015__2_FD_192410 | JGI IMG/M metagenome (GOLD analysis project Ga0247841, IMG submission 192410) | Freshwater microbial communities from meromictic Lake La Cruz, Castile-La Mancha, Spain - LaCruzMarch2015_18m | ecosystem: Environmental > Aquatic > Freshwater > Lake | place: Spain... | reverse complement strand
GTCCTCGAAGATTATCCAGACGTGCTCCTTAGGCGTCTTAGCGATGTCAAGCATTGCTTTTGTCATCGCTTCGGCAAGCTTTTCCTTCTGCTCCCTTGTTCTGCCATCCCACATGCTCACTCTTATGACAGGCATTTTAGTCCGGTGCGTTGCCTTTGGCAACGCGCCATTTGATCAACCTTTCTTAAAGGTTGAAGTGGGCTCAGCCGGATTTGAACCGGCGACCTCTCGCACGTCAAGCGAACGTCATACCGAGCTAGACCATGAGCCCAAGAAAACACACCCTAAGGGTATCGCGCGATATTTTGCCCATTTGACAATAAAAACAGAGAATACCGGTTATATGGGTTACTGTATGTCGGCAGGCAAAAAAGCTGTGGTTAAACGCCGGGTACGTTGGCTCCTGCACCTGCGATCATGGCTGCAGCAAACATCTTGCATAACTCAAAGACAAACGTGCCTACGAGGGCCATGGGTAACGAGTAGAATATTATGCCTTTCCATAGCTTAGCACCTCTGACCACTGCAAGCATTATACCTGACAGCACGCATTCTATCAGCAGGTACAGCCAAAGGACGCTTATGCCGGGGACTAAATCCAATGGGCTCGGTAGGATAACGCCCTTTGAACTGGCAGCATTAACAGTAAGTGCTATCTGCGTGATAAACCCGAATATAATCGGGGCCACTACCGCACCGGCAGCAAATATGAATATCACATACATGAGCGTCTTGCTCCTGCGGTCCCTTTGGATCCTCGCCATATCCCGAGCGTCATCTGCAACTGCATCAAGGATATCAGCGAGCTCACCACCTGCCTTGCGCCCATCGACAACGATAGTGAATATCCTGCGAATCGTAGGTACGTCTATCCTAGATATGAGGTTTTCAATAGCCTCCTCAAAGCTGAAACCGCCCTCCATGTCATTGAGAGCGCTCTTAAGCTCATCCAAAAGCGGGCCTTTTTGTATCCTTGTAAGGTCCATCAAAGCCTGTTCTATTGTAGCACCAGCTCTTAAGGATGTTGCCAATTCCTCAAAAACATCAGATATTGCCTCCTCCATTTGCGTGTCTCGCCGCTCTTTCATGATTATCGGCAACCCTATGAGGAAAACTGGTATTACAACTATGGATACTAGCATTGGACCAAGGCTCTTTGGCATGAGGAGGAACAGAAGGGCTCCTATCACTATAGCAATTATCACAGACACGAGAATCCAGACTATCGGGGCTACGCGTATATTGCTGCCCTGAAGATAACTGGAATAGGTCCGTTCGGTTACTGGTATGTTCTTATTTTTCGGCGGCATTTTAGACTTTTGGCTCCATTAGTTTTACTAGATAGGTAATCATTACCATTATCATTGGGAATACCACTAACAGCATCAGTGCTAGAAGTGTCTTGTCCATAAGGGCACCGCCACCGACGCTCTGCATCGCCTGCGCAGTGCCGACCACTGCAAATACCGAGATGACTACGGGGCCGACAATGCCGCCCATTATGTATACTACTGCGAACGCATTCAGCTTTTCTACGAAATCCGAAACCTTCATCCGCATCTCAAAGGTCATGTCATCAGCTATCTGGGATATTATCTTAGCTACATCCCCGCCCATCTGGAGCGCACGCCTTATATGTATGACTACCCGTGAGAAGGACCTTGAGCCTACGCGCTCGGAAGAGTCTTCAAGCGCATCGGAGAGATTCTCTCCGGATTTGACATCCCAGACTACTTTGTCCAGTTCTTTTGAAAGCGAGCCGTAATCGGCTTTTGATACTGATACTATGGAATCGAATATGCTTATGCCGGCGCCAAGCAGGGATGCCATGTGCCTTAGAGCAAATGGAAGCTGCCTGTCGACATCCCTAGAACCTGAGGTTATCTTTAAGGAGGGAAGGTTGACTAGGAGAAGGGAGATGAATATCTGCCCTAATACCAATGATAATAAGGCAAAGGGTATGTTGAGCTGTGTCACAAACAGCATCATGACGCAAAGGATAGTCGAAAAGATGAAAGCGATGCCGACTGCAAAGGACACATACTCCTCAGGGTATAAGGGTATAGATGATCTACGGAGGTCTTTTTCCAAGGATTTGCCGCTCATGCCGTAAAAAAGCTTGGTGAGCAGGTTCAATGGGGGGAAGGACCCCATCGGATAAAGCTTGTATAAACCGGGTATGCCTGAACCAGTGAGCTCCCTCTCGCGTATCTTGGGAGCCTCACCCTTTACTACTGTTTTTATTTTCTTTAGTCTCACAGAATCTTTGAGTTCCTGATCGCCCGAAGGGGGTTGATCCGGTCCTTTGTTCTTGAGCTGGCGGAAGACCTCTTCTATAGATTCAGGCTTCCTTAAGGGCGTGGCTTTTGTTATAAGCTCCTCTTTCTTGGAGGAGTCGCGTATTCGCTTATCCCACTCCTCTTCAAGCTCTTTTGATGAGGGCAAAGTTCTGTAGGAAGAGTCTTTGTTAAGATTAATTGGGCCCTCCTTTTTTACCTTGATTGTGTCTAAAGTTTCTTCCCATCCTGCGAGGTCCTTGAGGTTCTTTGACTGCTTATCGTCCACCATTGTCGATTAAAGTTATTATAAATAGGTCAATTAAAACGTGAAGGTCGTAGAGTTATGCCAAATCATCTCTGTTTCTCATGTGAATCATCTCTGTTTCTCATATGAATCATCTCTGTTTCTCATAGTATTTCCTCAAGAAAGTGGAAAACGCGCCAAGGGAAGATATATTTGTCTTCGCTGCCTCTGTCAGCAGCTGCATCCTGAGATCCATCTCTGCATCGATCTGGGGCAATGAGACTCCTGAATACCGGTGTATGAGCTTTTTTGTCAAGGAGTTCTTGTCTATCATCACGATTTCGTCTCGTTCTGCGTCCCATGAATAAAGAAGATGGAGTTCCGGCTTTTTAACCCCTGAAACTTCCGCTATCTCAGTCACTCTTCTTTTTAGCCCAATCTTCGGGACATTGATTCTGTTAAGCACTACTATCAGGTTGAGGGCTGTCGCCATCTGCTCGGGGACGTTCATTGGAGGGGACATAAGCCTTACCAGAGTCTCTTCGCTGCTGTTGGCGTGTATGGTACCCATAGAACCCTGGTGTCCTGTGTTCATCGCTGTGAAAAGGGTAAACGCTTCGTCGTGGCGGACCTCCCCGACTATTATCCTGTCGGGTCTCATCCTCAGCGAGTTCTTCAGGAGGACATCCATAGACACCTCGCCAGTGCCCTCCACGCTCGGCGGCTTGGTTTCAAGCCTGATCCAGTGCTCAAGGGGGAGCTTCAGCTCTGCGGTGTCCTCGATTGATAGGACCCTGTCAGTCGGGCGTATGAACATTGAGATGCAGTTGAGGAATGTTGTCTTTCCGGAAGACGTGCCGCCGGAGACTAGCACATTCGAGGGGTAGCCTTGCATGCCTTCCACGGCAAGCCAAAGGAATGCCGCGGCCTCCGGGTTCAATGTCTTGAACTTCACAAGATCTACTATTGTGTACGGGTCTTCCCTGAACTTTCTTATTGTCAGGCTGGGCCCGTCTACAGAAGCAGGCTTAAGGGTTGCATTCACCCTGTCGCCCGAAGGGAGCCGCGCATCCAACAGCGGGGTGTTCGTGTCAACCCTTCTCGAAACGTCACGGGCTATCCGTTCTATGACATTATGGACATACCCGTCTGATTCTATTATGATATTTGTGAGCAGCATGCCATGCTTTCTATGGAAAACATACACATCGAGTTTTGGCGGGACCACCATCACTTCTTCTAGCTGATCATCGTCTAGGAGGTAGTCAAATAGGCCATAACCGCCCATCTCCCTTGAGATGATATCAGCATACGCCTTCATCTTTGTCTCAGAAACATTGAGAGAACGCGTCTTGGTTACCATATCATAGATTTTTTCAGTCAGCGCGACGCGCCTGATCTTGGCGTTTACGCTCTCTTTTCGAATATCGATTATCTTGGTCGCGATCTTCTGGATGGACTGGATTATCTCATGGTCGGCAGTGGTTAGATTGGGTATCCTTACTCTGTACTGATAGAGGTCTTTGCCGACATCTACTATCTCGACGTTCCCATAGCTCTCGATGACCTTCTCATTGGAGACCCTCTTTTCAGAAATAAGGCCCAATAGGCCCTCGGAAGACTCGATTATCCCTAAATCAGAAAAAGATTCATTTGCCGTCTTAACTGTGTCGAGAGCGTTCTTTACAGTAGTTTCCTTTCTCTCAGACTCCTTCTTGGGCGAAAGAAGCTTCTGGATGTCGTCAAGTTCCGACATTTTGGGTTGATTGATTTATGAATCTGCCAATAAAAACAAAAAACAGTGGAATATGCCCTGCCTGATTATATTCAGGTGAGTACCCGCCATCAAGACATCGAATCAAGTTAATTCCTTCAGCAACTTCTCGGCCAACTCCGCGCCGACCCGCTCCTGCGCCTCGAGCGTCTGTGCACCTAAGTGGGGTGTAAGCAATATGTTGTCAAGCTGCAGTAGAGGGGAGTCGACTGGCGGCTCCTTCTCAAAGACATCCAAGGCAGCGCCGCGAATCCTTTTTTCCTTAAGGGCATCATACAACGCCTTCTCGTCGATTATACCCCCACGGGATATGTTGATTATCATAGCGGTCTTCTTCATCATCGCGAGCTGCTTGGCGCCAATGAGGCCACGGGTCGAATCCATGAGCGGGACGTGTATCGAGATAATATCGGACTCCCTGAGAAGCTCGTCGAGCGAGACTAGTCTTACACCTGCAGAGGCTGCGACTTCCTTAGACAAAAACGGGTCGTATGCCAAAACCTGGCACTTGAACCCGGATAATAAACCGGCAACAAGATGCCCTATCTTCCCAAAGCCGACGATGCCCCATTTTTTTCCTGATACTTCTGTTCCGGTGAACCTCTTCTTTTCCCAAAGCCCTTGTTTCATGGTCTTATCAGACTCTGGGACATACCTCAAAAGTGACAGCGCCATCCCGACAGTCAGCTCGGCAACACTGAGTAAATTGGCGCCCGGCGTGTTTATGACTTTGATTCCCTTGGACTCAGCATATGCCTTGTCTATGTTGTCAGTGCCGGCTCCGGCTCTCCCCACTACCTTGAGCTTGTCTGCGCTGTCGATGAGCTCCTTGGTCACCTGTGCCTTGCTCCTGACGACCAACGCGTCAAACCCCTTTATTTTTTTGTTTAGGTCCGCAGGCTGCCACTCCAGGAACTCCTCTACAGAATGCTTCTTCTTCAGCATCGCTATTGCGTCCGGAGTTACCTTTTCAACTATCAGGATCCTTGCCATTTTGCTTTCAGAATCTTTCAGGATATAAGCTACTTATTTCTTACTGCTAGGCTTTTTGTCAGAAACGGGCACTTGCGGATAATCTGCAACGCGCTGGTAAAGCGGCTCTGGATAATCTGTTATGTCCTCTTCCAGCGGCATTATGGTCCTGTCAGACCGGTATAATGCAAGCCCAAGCACCATCAGGGCAAGCCAAAGGAACAAAGAGCCTATTGGGCCTGTAAGCGCGCCGAATATGTTCCCCATCGAGCTGCTAGGCGAGACCAAGCTGGCAGCCTCAAGGGCCTGGTTCAACTCGTACGCCGCGCTCAAAACGAAGAACGCAGATGCAAAAGTGAACAGCGCACCAAACATCTTCAGCAGGTGGACATACCTGCTGCCAACCCTCACCAAGAGCATCCTATGTACCATTTTTATATCGATTTATTATATTGTATTATATTAAGTCGTTACACCCGATGTTTTTCCTGTCGCGTGCCTTCGCCTCTCTTAGGCCTATGTATGAATAACGCAGCTATCAATAAAAATAGTGTGAAGATGACAAGCTCAGCGCCTTGCGGGGCCCACGGCAGCTCTGCGAGTAAGTTGCTCGAGCTCTTTGTGCTACTGTCTGCAGGCTCGCCCATCTGGTTGCCCGGCATGCCAAGGACTGCGTTGTTTACGGGAGCAAACGTCATCCCGTCCTTAAAGCTTGGGTCCCTGGGTATGTCAAAACCGTTGTAGAACGCCCACTGGCCTGTGGACGGGTCATACACGCCGATGCCATTGGTGCCCCGTATCTTCTCGAGCGCTTCAGGCCCGAAGGTCTCTGGCCCTTGGACCACGTTCCCGCCAGAATCAGTGCGTGTGGACTCAAGCGTCGGGTTGCCGTCTGCATCCCTGGCAAGGCGCAGCAGCTTCAAATTGCTGTCCACTGTGTTAATGCTTATCGTATCGGCTTCCACCTGCACATTCGCTATCTCCTCTGCATCTGCACAGTTGCCTGTTTTTCTCTCGCACATCCGGACATACTTCCGGCAGGTCCCTGACGAGTCGTCTGCTATGAAGGTTACTGTGTGGTCGCTGGTCTCGAACGACATGACGGGGCCTATCATGTTCAAGTAATCTGAAGCGGCAGACCCGAGGTCAAGCGCTATCCCATGGAAATTACATATTATCTCTTCGGAATTAGGTATGCCGTCACCGTCTTCATCCTCCTGCCCATCAGGCGTACCATCGCCGTCAGTGTCAGACTTGTTCGGGTCAAGGCCTAACGCATTCTCTTCCGCGTCCGTCAAACCGTCGCCGTCAGAATCAACACCCGACGCCAAACCCTCAGTCTCTGCTGTATCGACCTTTATGTCTGTGCCTTTAGCCTCGCCGAACTTGTATATCCAAACAAGGAGCTTGCTCTTGTCAGGCACCCACATGAACTGGCCCTTTGTTGTGTGTATGACCTCCACTTTCAACCCTGTCTGCTGGCCATCCAGCAGGACCTCTCGGTTCATCCTTATCTCGACCCGTGATACTGCAGCCATCCTGCCCGGGTCAGCAAGTATGAACTTATCGCCCTGCCTCTCCAGCTGTACGCCGTTCTCAAAGACTACTGTGGTTATCTCGCCCAGTTCCGCCAACGCCATGTCGTGCTCGAACTTGCTGAACTGGCGCTGCGCTACTGCATTTACGTAGTTGGTTATACAGTCTATCAAGCTCGTCACTTCAGTGCTTGAGCCATAATCGCCCGACATCAGCTCGGCCTTCGCTCCGGGGACGCCAAGTATGGACCTGAACAGCATATCGGTACTTTCTTTATATGTTATCTCTTTGGTCTGGTAGGGTATTATCGTCCCTGTCTGAGTCTGGTCGATCGCCTGGCGCAGCATATCATCAGTTTTACTAAAGACTGTTTTCTTATTGCCTGCATCGTCTACTTTCTGCACCTGCATATAAGGAGTGCCGTCCGGCATGACATTGAATATCACTACCTGCTTGTCCTTGTCCCCAGGGGCAAGCGTGTCTATCATCGCCCTTGGCTTGACTTCGTTGCTCATCGGCAGCTGCCATGACTTCCCTGTGAAGAATATATAACAAAGGCTCTTTATCGTCAGCGCGCCGTAGAAGCCGTTGGCATACTCGCCCCTGAACCAGAAGGTGTTGCTGTTCATCTGCTTTATCTGCTGCTCGCGGACTGTCTGTTCTATATATTGTGTGGCTTTTGTCCCAAGGTCTGCGAACTTCTGGAGGAAGCCTGCTGCTGAACCGCTATATGAGATGTCAGCAGTCTTCTTAGCTTCCTCTTCGCCACCTATGACAAACTCATCTGGGACTTTTTCTTCCTCTTCGCCTAACCCGATGCCGCTAAGAAGGTCATCGGGGGACTGCCCTTCTATCGTCCTTTGTGTAATTTCCTGTATAGTGATTTCATCGCCGGCTACTGCAGCTCCTGTTGGGGTGGCTGCGGGTGTGCCTGTAGCAGCTGTGGTGCCTGTGCCTGTGGCGCCTGCAGCAGGAGTGACAGGTGTGGTACCTGCCGAAGTGTTTCCTGACGACCCCAATCCTGAGAAGATGCCCTTCAGCATGTCCGTTGTTGACTGGTCATCGCTCACAGTCATATGCACCCAGTAATCGGTATCGACACAGCTGGTCATGCCATAGGATGCAAAGGGCATCGTGGCGACATCCACTAAGGGGATCGCTTGTGAGATAAGATAGAACCCGGCAGAACCGAAGAACTCGCTGAACCCCTCTTCAAACGCCATCACGCATCTTGGAGCATCTTCCTCCGGGGTTATATACTTCTCGAACAGCAGGCCTTCACCGTTCTGCTCCACAGTCGCGCCCTTGTCGCTCTTCCCAGTAATGGCACTCATGAGGTTTGTGAGCGCTTCCATCGAAATACCGTCGCTCTTCCAAATCTGCGAGTTTATGTCAACCCCGTGGGTCCTTGTTATTATCGTCGGCAAGCAACCCGCTTTTTCTGGTTCTGTCGTATAGCTGTGGGCTGTTCCACTCGAAAGCACGCGCAGAGTACTATCTGAGAGTGATATGCCAAGGGTGCCCATGGAGTTCACAAACACCTTGTCCGATGCACCGGACCTAAAGGTCCATACGGTGTCCTTGACAGTGTTGCCATCATCCCTGCAAGCAGGCTCAAAATTGAGCTCTTGCGGCGTGTTTTGAGTGTTGCCTGACCAGCGCCACTGCAACCGGCTGAACCAGCTCTCGACTATAGTAGGCACCCCAAAGCGCGAGAGTATAGCAGACCATCCTCCGAGGTGCGCTGACTCCTGTGACAATACGTCCATGTACGGCCGTTCGCCGTCAAGATACTGGTCTATATTCGTCTTGCCCTTTGCCTGGCCCGAAACTGAGAAGGTTATCTGCTGGGCGCCGATTGTGTTGGCTGCGGGGGCGGTTGCGCCCTGGTAGAGGACAACGCCCTTCATTATGACCCTGCCTGTCATGCCCTCAGACCTGCCGATGAGGAACCTGCCCAGTTTTTTGAAGAAACCCTGTTGGACTGCAGTTATGTGACCTAGCTCCTTTATCTGAGCAGCCGCCTTCTCAGCGTTAGCTATTGCATTCTCTGCAGTCAAAAGCAGAGTACCGGAAGCAGCAGAGGGGTCCTTCAAGACCAAGTCTATCTCCCCTTCGACAACATTCATGCCCTTTAGTGTTTGTTTGGCTGAACTCTCGGCTGCTTTTTTCGTCACTTTTGATATTGCATTTGCCTGGGCTAAGACGTAATTGCCGGGATTGGCAGCCAGTGTTGCAGTTATCTCGGTCTGTGCAGCGGATAGGTCCCCGCCATTCCTACTGATAAACGCTAGTATGTCATCGGCAGAGGTTGGCACGGGCGGTCCGGCGAGTTTGGCAGCCATAGCGGTGCTTTCAGCAACATATGCATCCTTGACTTGCCTTGCAAGATCATCATAAGTACCCGCTTGTAATTGCGGATTCGATTTCGCTATCCTACCTGCCAGCGCTGAAAGGTCTGTAACAGAACCGCCTGCTGCCCGCTCGGTAAATGCAATCGCGTCAAAAACATCCCCCCCTTTAAGCCCCATGTCTTCAAGCAACTTTCGCGCTTGGGCGGGAGAAATCAATTTCTGATCAGTGAAATGGGCAATCACTGATGCAACATCCCTCTTTGTAGCTACGGAAGTGGCAGACATCACATGGCCCTCAAGCAACAACTTTGCCACTTCGCCTTCAGGCTTGGCGCCCTTTTGAGAGGCTCTTGCGATTGCATCTCGATAGCTCTTATCAAAAAAGTCGTATGTGAACTCATCTGGAGTAAACCTTTGCCCTTCTTTAAGTCCTAAGTATGGCGATGCACGTCCAGCTGCATCAGCAGCCAGGTTATCTAAGTTCTTCGCGTTAAGCACCATATCGTCCAGGATACCGATTGCTTCTGTGGAAGTGAGGCCGCCCGTAGTCTTCTCGACCAATGCCGTCTCAACTTTGGGGTTCATAAAAGCTTTTCTGATAGTGGCTAAGGGACTTGCAATATCCGAGCCCTTCGTAGCATAAGTCGCCAGGCCTGAAGCGCTCTCGGTGACACTGATTTGGCTGCTCTTAAAGCCTTTAAGCCGATCCAGTGCCCAGTCAAAAACCTTAGTCCCTTTTGCTTTATACCACTTTAATCCGACACCTAGTGGCATCGGCAAGAATATGGATATCACCATAGGCACGGGTAGGTAATTATCGTACACCTTCTGCGTGTTCGAGTATATCAGCGAGCTGTAATCCGTAGGCGAGAACGCCCCGTTCTTTTCGAAGAACTTGAAATCGTCTATCGCCTGAAGCTGGTCGTGGCCCGGCGCAGTGAGCATAGAAAGCAGGTTTGTGGAGTTCGCTCCCGTCGCGGTATACATGCTGGAGATATTGCCGAGGCATTTATCCACACCCTCCTCACAGTAGCTCACCCGGGTAGTCAATCCCTTTGTGCATGCGAAATAGGGCGTGTCGGTTCCCGATGTGAACGGAAACTTTTTATAATCCACGCAACCGTTCTGGAAGTTGTATTTGCGAAGCCCGTCGGCAGTCCCTATCTCGCCCTCTTGTATCGACGCATTCTTCCCGTTCGGGTCGGTCTTGTTGTTGAACTCGTCTATCCACTGCTGCGCAGTCTTCTTTACTGCCATATTGACGTTCTGTTCGAGAGTGGTCCCTTCGCCTGGCCCTGTCTCGACCCTGCTCTGGAAGCCAGGCGCGTAGACATTCTTAGTCAGGTTCTTGACCTCTTCAAATGTGAGTTTTCCCACACCACAATCAAAGGAATAAGTGCTCTGGGCTCCAGTGCCTGTCGTGCCTGTCCCTGTGCCAGTGCCAGTGCCTGTGCCGGTTCCTGTGCCTGTGCCAGTTCCTGTGCCGGTTCCAGCCACATCAGCAAGGCCAGTCGGCACGCTGCTAAGGAGCAGGGCTAACAATAACGCCAACGCCGTTAATCTTCTTGCCTTAGTCACCATGTTAACCCAAAACCCGGCGCACGCCAGGATGAAAGACTTCTCACTCCTTGGTCTTGTTAAAAGCTATTATGTACACTAGGAATATGATGAGCAAAATAATGAGGTATGTTGCAATATCTGAGTCAAACAGCAAAAGCCCGATGCCGGTTTCGCCGCCAGCTTCAAGATCCACTGCATACTGCATCAATCCCGCCAGGAAGGGATATATTGACATGGAAACCAAAAGGCTCATGAAAAAAATCACCATCACTTCGCGGGTTTTGGAGGTTATCTCTATCCTTTTTCTTATCGCATTGATCAGGTACATGGCCGGGAACAGAAGTATGGCAAACCATAATATCAGTTTCACGACTTCCACGAAGATTTCGAAGTCCATCTTGGGGCAATTAGATTAATTAAGGGCGTAACATATAAAAAGTCCTCGAAGGGGTTGGATTGAAAAGCTAACAGCAGGGGTTGACAAAAAGGCCGATTATGTATAAGGTGCGAATATCCTGATATCCGCTTTCCTGTACGGGGCGGGATTGGTAGTCACCAGAGGTATCTTGAGGATCGAAGCCGTCGAAGCGATTATCAGGTCGGAGGAGGTTATCTTTGCACCGCGCTTGAGCAAGCCAGCCAATTTCCCTATTTTGTAATCGACATTGGCTATGTCAAAGACGCTCAACAGCCACTGGGCAAGGTCGCCGTCTTCTTTCTTGTTTCGCACCGCCATGAACAGCTCGCAGACTGACTGTGCCGAAAGCACTGGCGTCAGCTGGCCCGTAAACACGAACTCGGCATAAAAAGCCTGCGCCCGCTTATCGCCCATCAGGTAGTCAACGACAACCCCGGTGTCAAACAACACCCTTTTGTCGAAGCTTGTCTTTAAGTATCCGTTCAAGTCGCTCATCTGAAGTCTCCTTATCCTCTTCAAGCTTGAATTTGTTGTTCGCCCACATGCCCGATACATTCTCGCTCAGGCTTTTGACATCAGTTATCTTTTTGATAATGACAGCATTCTTGTCCGCGTCGTAGGTCAGTTTGAGCTTGTCGCCAGGGAAGATTCCTGCCTGGTCGCGCACAGATTTAGGGATGACCACGAGCGACTTGCTGTTTACAGTTACAAACCCCATTTTGATAGATTTTGATAAAAGAATCCTTAGGCAGTAGGCCTTGGAGGAAGTGTTATACTTTCATGGTATAACTATAAAAAGAATAGGTTATAGAACGGGTGGTTTTATTCTCAAAAAAGATAATAATAGGTGGTTACGCACGAAACGTTCAAGGAAGGGGATGGGTATGTGTTCATCAGCAAGAGAAGTGAGGATGACTGGAAGGTTTGGTTCATCGCATTTGTCTTATCGGTAATAATGGTGGTAGCTCTTATATCGTTCCCAGGTATAATAAATGAGAAGTATGTGGATGGTGTCGTGGCTGTCTCCATTGTGTTTGCATTGATATCCCTTTTAGCTTCAATTTTTGGTAGATATTCCGGGGTATATCCAGGTCGGATTTTTGGCAGAGTTTATTTAGACAAAAACTGGGTGATCTTCACTAAACCGGGAAACTCGAGAGGGGTTTTGGCAATCGAGGAGAGATTTGGGTTATCCGAATTAATGAAAGTAGAAATAATCGGGGGTAGATGGCAATCGGTCAGATTTCGCTTCTCCGGAGATAGGCATTGTGATCTCTCTCTTAAAAAGCCACAGAAATTCGAACGTTATTTTGATGCTTCGTTAGCTGCTTTGGGAATACCACATACAAAAAAGGATAAAATATTCCCTCCGTTAGATAAAGATTATTACTTTAATTCTGCAAAATAGTTATTTCCCACAGACTAACTCAAACACGTCTCTATGCTTCAGCTTGTGGTCCCGACCCGCTTTCATCTTTGTCTTCACGTCTATCGCGCAGATGAACTTGTTCCCGAAGTCACTGTGCAGGGCATAGGCAAAGTCTATAGCCATAGAATCGCGCGGCAAGAGGAAGACATCTGGAAGAACCCTGCCCTGCGAGTCACACAGCTTGTTGACGCCGCCAGGGAAGATTGCCATATACCCAAGCAGTTCTAAAACAGCTGCATTAAGCGCCTGTTGTACGCCTGTCGAGCCATGCTTGTCAAGCAGGTGCTGTATTGTATCCAACGCGTGCTTCTGCTTGTCGTTGAGTTTTCCAGGCTCCTTGACAGTGAACTTAGAATCACCGGGTAAATATTCAATGATCCCCGCCTTTTCCGCCCTGCGGAGCGCGAGCTCGCTTTCAGATGAAACGGGTATTATCTTATAGTTAGGGAACTCCTTCAGCATCCGCTCATAGTTCTCCCACGCGCCTTCGACATCTATCTTGTTAGCGACTATCAGCATCGGCTTCGCAGCCTCACGGAGCTTTGTGGCGAAGTTAAGCAAATCATCGTCGGACCAAAGTGTCCCGTCCTCGCCCAGCTTGCACTCGGACATCGCGTTGAGGACCTGGTTCTCTCTTACGCCGAGGCCTGTGAATTGCGTTGTTATCTGCTCTGAGAACTTGCTCTTGTCAAGCTTGACCATGCGTGTGAACTTGCCCCAGTTCTTGTCGAGTATGCCCTTGTACCACAGGTCTATCTCCCGCTCGAGGAATCGTATAGTGTTGCAAGGGTCGTAGCCTGAGACCTTCTCGCCGTGGTCGTTAGTGCGCCCAGAAGCGTCTATGACATGGATCAGCACCGCAGCCTGTGATAAATCATTAAGGAACTGGTTGCCCAAACCTTTACCTAGATGCGCATCTGGGACTAATCCTGCTACATCAAGCAGCGTCACAGGAATAAATCGCTGGCCTTCCTTGCACATGCCCTGCCTCGGGTTGCACTGCGTGTGGAAATCCTTCTTGCACACACATTCTATCCTGATGTATCCAACGCCTTGGTTGGCTTTGATTGTAGTGAATGGGTAATCAGCCATCTCAGCGCCAGCTAAGGTCGCCGCGTTGAAAAAAGTGCTCTTCCCCTGGTTCGGTGCCCCCACGATACCGACTTGCATTTTGATTGATAATTTAGTATTCTAAAAATCATGTGCGCTGACACGCACAAGTTTTCACAGTTTTCTGATACTGTATAGAATATCAAACTGTAAAAATGCAAGGACCTTTGCAGCTTGCTGCAGTCGGGACTTGCATGGGTTAGTTAGATGTAGATTTCTATTAAATAGGATAACCCCTGGATTTTTATTAATCCTTCCATAAGACAGATGATATTCTCCTATGGAGGTTAAAAAAATGCAACAGAAACAATTGATGGTATTGGTAATAGCAGTGGTTGTTATTGTGGTGGTCATTGTTGCCGCCGTGTTGTTGATGGGAAATAAGGGTCCGGCTAGGGGACAGCTAGTACCAGGGCCTTCGCCAGGTGGCGGAACCACCCCAGGCGTTACGATACCCCCAGGCACAGTAACACCGCCAGGGACTGTAACACCACCAGGGACAGTAACACCCTCTGCAGGTAATGACATACCAACAGCTATGGCTGCCGGTTCTCCAGTAGAGTGTGACATGAGCGTCACAACTGAGGGGGTAACTTCGGTAGTCCAGATGAAGATGGAGATGCCAAAGTTCAGGGTCTCAATGGATTACATGGGCATGCAGATAATCGTTGTCTCAAGCAACGGCGCTGACATGTACATGACCTATGATGGAACAACTTGGATGAAGTTCACCTCTGAAGACGGCGCAACTACGATGCCGACTGCAGAAGAGATAAGGGACTCATACAACAACCCAGAAGCAGGCGTATCATATAACTGCAGGGTCGTCGGCGACATTGCTGACAGCGAGTTCCAAGTCCCAGCAGGCGCAACCGTCCAGGATATGAGTGCGGTTTATGGGGGAACTGTCTAAACCTATTATCTAGAAACTAAGGGGGCAACCCCTTAGGCTTTCTTTATTTTTATTAATTTTTCTTAGAAACCGTTCTTGGGCACTTCTTCTTAGATTACATTATTGGGTACTTCTTCTAACGCCTCATTCACCAGCCGCTCAGCTATAGCAAGCTTCTTTGCCTTCCGTTCATCAGCCTTGTGGTCGTAGGGCTCACCTGGCTTTGAGTATTTCCCGACCACGTCTCCGAAATCAAAACCTATCAGGTCTATCTTCTTCGCACCGAAGCGCTTTGCGAGGAACACGGCCCGGTCGCCGTCTGTAAAGCCGAAGAAGTTGTGAACGTCAGGCAGCGGCTCGACCTGTGTCGTTGCCACGGCGTTGCGGAACTGCGGCAGGAGCGCTTTTATCTGCAATATGTTGTCGCCGTGGGCGTGGACAACCATTACGGCGCCAAACCGGTCTGCAAGGAGCAGGTCACGAACGGCACCGTCGAGGTCTGTGACTACTATGTCAGGATAAATGCCGTTTTCGAGTAAACAAGAGGTAGCTCCGTCTGCTGCGATAATGGTCCTCTGTTTACGGTCCTGAGTCTTCAGCTTGGCAACGCCTGCATCGAGAGAAGGACCTGCGCCGAATATCACCACATCGCGCCCTCGAACAAGCTGCTCTAGCTTTGCCAGGGGCTGCTTGCGGTCGGCCATAATTACGGCTGCGAAGTCTCGTGCCTCGTAGTCAAGCTTAGGCAGGATAGCCAGCTCTTTGCAGATCTTCTTATATTCCTTGAGCCAGGAGTCGATGTCCATCGAAGTTAGTTAGACTAGTTAGAATGGTTAATTAAAATTAGCTAAAAGGAGGCATTACGAAAGACCAACCTGTTTATTTTCCAATAACAACTAAATAAAGCGTGGACTTGGAAGGTCTGGCTAACCGGCTCCTGGAGAAGGGTGCTCCGGACGACCGTGTCATAGAGCGGCTTGTTCTGGAGATTCAAACCTACAAAAACCTTGATTCGTTCAGCGCCGGCAGGATGGCAGAGTCCATCCTTAAGGAAGTGAGGAACGCGCGGAAGAAGGTGGATGACCCTATAGTGCGGACGGTTTTGACAGCGCCGAACGCGGGGGCGACTATGCACGACCTTGGCGTGGGCTGCCGGGGAGACGGAGATTTCTTCGTCCATAAGCTCATAGCCGACATCGCAGGCAAGAACTCGCTGATACCCCCTGAGCAGCAGGATGATGCCGGTGCTGTGAATATAAGCGGTCTCGCAGGCATAAGCGGAAAAGGGGGCAAAGGCGGAAAGATCATAGTAGCGTCCGTTGATGGCACTCACTCTCGCCTTTCAGATTTCCCTTTCATCGCAGGTTTCCATGTCGCACGCGCGGCGATGAGGGATGTCATAGTCAAGGGGGCAACTCCAGTTGCGCTGATAGATGACCTGCACCTCAGCGATGACGGGGATGTGGGAAAGCTGTTTGACTTTGTCGCTGGCATAGCTGCTGTTGCAGAGCTGACAGGGGTACCGCTGATAGCTGGTTCAACACTCAGGACGGGCGGAGATATGGTCATAGGGACGAGGATGGTCTCTAGCGTGGGGTGCATCGGCGTTGCCGACCGCCTGCTCAAGCGCGCGGATGTGAAAACTGGGGACTGCATACTGATGACCGAAGGTTCTGGCGGCGGGACCATAGCAACAACTGCTATATATTCCGGGGACATGGGCGCGGTGAAAGAGACATTTAATGTTGACTTCATCAAAGCTGCTAATGCCCTGTTTGAAAAAGGCCTTGCAAAGGGGATACATTGCATGCTCGATGTGACTAATGGCGGGCTCCGCGGCGACGCAAACGAGGTCTGCAAGACTGCCGGCGTCGGCATGGCGTTCGAAGAGGCAAAGATAAGGACTGCGGTCAACAAAAGGGTCTTTGACATGCTGAAGAAGCTGGACATAGACTACTTGGGTGTTTCACTTGATTCGCTCCTGATATTCTGCGCAGAGAAAGACAAGGCTGCGATAATGAAGGCCCTGAAGTCCAAGAAGATGAATGTCTCAGAAGTGGGCAGGGTCATTAAGGGCGACAGGGCGTTCCTCGATGGCAGGGAGTTCAAGCCGAAGTTCCGCGAGTCTGCGTATACCCCTGTGAAGAAGCTGGTGGGTGAAGCTGCTCCGGGGAAAGAAAGGGAGCTTAAGGAAGGCGCACGGGTCGCCGCTGGCCATTCCAAGGAGAAGATGGAAAAACTCGTGGAGTATGTCAAGAAAAAGTGATTAGGGCTGGGTTATTATTAGATTAGGACCAGGTTATTATTTAATTAGAGGTTATTATTAATTGGAGTTGGGGTAACTAACAGAGAACATTAATTATAGTCAGAGTAACTAACAAAGAAAATGCTAAGAAAACTGAATCTTGAGCCGAACTGGGTCTATGAGGTACTGATGGAAACAGGAGGCATCCACCGGGCCCCAATGGGCATCTGGACCGAGGATTTTGACACTTTTATAGCCGACATATATGAGGACAGCAGCACCTGTAGCAACTTGAAGAGCGCGGGCATAGGCAAGATATATTTCATAGAGGACCCGCGATATTTTGCAGAGACAAAAAACGCGGAGTATTTTGCATGGGCTGATTTCAAGGTAGTCGAGACCCTCCCGGGCAACCCGGCAAGGTTTGTCTGCAAGGTCCTTGAGCTGGATGTCCTTAGGGAAGGCAAGCCTGTGAACAGGGCACAGGGGATGTTCCTGGAATATCTCGTGGAAAAGTCGCGCGCCCCTATGAGCGAGGACTCCAAGAAAAGGGCGGAGTATTACAAGCGTACTATCAAGAAGGTTGCCCCCGGCTCGGTCTACGACCGGCTAGTTGACGCCAAGTGGAAGAACCGATGACCTGGCGTCGGGTGAACGAGGATTTAATGAATGTGAGAATGATGAGATGAATGTGAGAATAATGGCTAAAGATAATGTGAGAATGAGGTGAGAATAATGGCTGAAAAAAACATAAAGATTAAGACGCCCTCCAGGCTGCACCTGTCGCTGATAGACATGAACGGCAGCCATGGAAGGGTCGACGGAGGCATAGGGGTCGCACTCGAAGAGCCCTGCTTTGAGATAGTGTTTAAAAGGTCTGAGAGTACCTGTGGGGACTCTTCCGCACTGGCAAAAGAACTTTGTAAAAAACTGGGAGTGCCAGGAGCTGATATCAACATAAAAAAAGGGATACCTGATCATGTCGGCTTCGGGTCGAAGACCCAGCTGTCACTCGCGCTGGCTTCAGGGATCTGCAAACTATATGGCTTGGAGAAACGCACTAGGGAGTTGGCTGAAATGGTCGGGCGCGGCGGGACTTCAGGAATAGGTGTCGCAGCGTTCGAAACCGGGGGCTTCATAATGGACGGTGGCCACGAAGCCAAAAAAGGCTTCGCACCCTCGCGCTTTTCCAAATGCGCTCCGCCACCAGTGCTTGCGCGCTATGATATGCCATGGTGGTTCGTCTGCGCCTGGCCGAGGGAAAGCGCAAAGGGAGCACATGGAAATGAGGAATTGGATATCTTCAAGAAGTATTGCCCCATTCCAGCCAGCGAGGTCGAGAAGGTATCAAGAATAATTTTGACAGAGATATTACCTTCGGCGGCTGAGGGGGATATCAGGGTTTTTGGTGCTGGCATCAATATGCTGCAAACAACAGGTTTCAAGAAAGTAGAGGTGGGGCTCAAGACAAAAGAAACGGGCAAGCTGCTCGGCTTCCTGCAGAAGAACTCATATGGGGGGGGCATGTCCTCCTTCGGCCCGGTGTGCTTTGGCATCTGCGAGACAAAGAATGAAGCAAACTCACTGGCTGAGAGTGTCAAAAGCGAATTTGGCGAGAAGAGCATCGATTTAATAGTGAGCAAGGCTAACAACACGGGCGCGAAATGGCTTTAGACGCACTGCAAATGGAAACAAAATGGCTGTAGAAGTCTTGGCATTGCTGCCTGCTGTTGTATTGCTCTGGCTGGCGAACTATTCTGAGAAGCATAGGAACTACAGGATAGTGACCCAGATATTCTTAGCACTATTGGTATTGTTTGTGATCCTGCTTGGCGCTATGGTCGTGGCGATGAAGGATTCTGAGTCTATGGCAGATACCAAAAACTCGGATGCTTACGGATATGGCTTACTCTTATCGGGGCTCATTGCTCTTCTGCTTTTCTTTAAACCGGTAAGGGCTATTATCTCCAAAGCCATAGACATCGACCCAAACAACTGGCTTCACGCGACTGCGCTAGTATTCGCAGCATTGCTCGTGGGGGTGATGATGTCTACAGCTTCTAGTATGGACATCACAGACCTGGCAAACAGCCCTGGGGACAGTGTATTCTCAGTCATCTTCCAAGACGCTTTCTTTGTCATAACTGCGCTTTTCGGCGTAGGCTGGCTGGCAAGAAGAAACCTGAAGGGGGTAGCTGAAAGGCTCGGGCTGAAGAAACCCGGATTAAGGAATGTATCGATGTCACTGGTCTATCTTGCAATGCTTCTCCTAGTTGCTATGGTACTCGGAATATTGACTACGCAGTTTAACGGCGACTCGGGGGTATTGGATGAGAAAGAGGATCCTACGGTGCAAATACTTGGCGGTGTGACCGTGGCCACAGCGATACTATTCTCCCTTGGTGCTGGGATAGGTGAGGAAACACTGTTCAGGGGAGCAATGCAGCCGCGCTTTGGGATAATACTTACGTCAGCAATATTCGCAGCCCTGCACATACAATATTTCAACCCGCTCCAGATGGGCTCACTTTTTATTATCGGATTGGTGTTCGGCTACGAGCGCAAGAAGCTGGACACGACTGCATGCATGATAACACACTCGCTTTATGATATGATGCTCCTGGTACCTGTCGCACTGGCATGAACAATCCACTCCACTAGCATGAACTCATTAGAAATATTGAAGGCTCTTGAGAAGAAGAAAAAGAAGAAAAAGCTGACGTTCCTAGAGAAGCTGCTCGCTGTGACAACAGGATCGGTCACACAGATACTTGAGGCCTATCTTGGAGAGCCTGTCAGGATCAGGACTCTTAAGCAAGAAGTAAAGCCTGCAGGCCCGACAGCCGAAAAACTCGGCATTAACAAGACTGACTTAGTCAACTTCCGCGAGGTCGAGATAACCGACCGGCTAGGAAAAGTCCTAGTCATGGCGGAGTCACAGACACCGCTGAATAGGCTTGAGCCAGGCTTCAAAGATGACCTGATGAAAGCTGATATGCCAATAGGCAAGCTGCTGTTGAAGCACAAGATAGAATCGAGAAGAGAGCTGCTTGGGGCGCGTATAGTTGATGGAAAGATTGAAAGATCTTATATTATTATAAAGAACGAGAAGATCCTTATGCACATTGAAGAAAGGATTGAAGTATAATTAAAAAGCCTATCAAGGTTTAGGTTTAACTGGGTTTAACCACGCCATTCTTCTTGAACTTGTTCTGCTTTGCCCTTATGACTGCAGAGCTAAAGAGGACTACATCTTCCACCTGCCTCAGTGTCGACGGGGTCGCCTGCTCGAGGCTTGAGGGCAAGAGAGCTGAAAGCCCTGAAGGTATTGCGGTCCTTTGAGCGGCGACCTCGGGGTTGGTCACCTGCAGCTTGCGTATACGTCTCAACTCACCCGCTCGAATCCCAAATCCATGTCGCTGTATCACTTTGTACACCATATTATCCGCGAGATCCGGCGTCCTTAAGACATGATGCTTTAGGATAGGCTCCATCACATTCCTGAAATTCACAGATTCCTCGTGGCGCGACATGCTGTAGCCGCCGTCAGGGCTCTTCCTGCGCTTGTGAAGCACGCTGAAGACTGAGGCTATCCCAAGGGCGTCTGTGTCATAAAGCTCCATAGTCCCTTTCGGGTTCCTGGAGAAGCGCCTGACTAGGTCATATTCCGCCCTGCGCGCAAATTCAGGGTCAGTGAGCACGCGCTGCATGAACCTTTCACCCTGCAGGCTCAGCTTAGACTTCTGGTGCACTGCGACCAGCTTCGCGCTAGCTGCGCCTGCAGTAAGGGCTGCGGCAGCCTTAGTCCATGCGGATTTTGCTTCAGGGGACTTTACGTAAATGGCGGCAACACCGGCTGCTGTGGCTCCTCCGGTAGCTGCATAAGAAAGCACTTCGAATGCTGTGCCGTCAATGAAGGGGCGCATCGTCTTGTCCCATGTCCTGGCGACCGGACTGCCTTCTTTATCCCGCAGAGCCACACGCTGATTACGCTTTTGGGCACGAGCTGCGCTCCATCTCTGCATCATAGTCGGAGGCTTCGGCATGAGAGTCGACGCTGCAGCTTTAGGCGGTTCTGGCATTTTAGATATTGGGTTATAAATATAAGAGAAAGAATTAAAAAGGATAAGAAGAAAGGTATCAACGAATATAATAAAATGTCAGTGCTTGGAATAGACCCTGGGACCAGCAGGTGGGGCTTCGTCCTCATGGAGAATGGGATGGTTATTAAAGAAGACTCTGTGCCTACTGAAAAGATTAAGAATAATCCTGAAATCGCACTCGACATGTGCAAAGATGCGAAGCTTATAGTAGCTCCCTCTGGATATGGGACTGTCATGAAGAAAGTCTCTCAGCTCAATGATAGAGACTTTAAGGATATGCTGCTAAAGCGCGAGGAAGAGGGCAGCATAATGGGCCTTGAGAAAGTCCTGATGATGATGGCTGATGCAAAGCCTGAACTAAACGCTTATGTAATACCGGGAGTAAAACTGCTGCCGACAGTGCCAAAGGAAAAGAAAAAAGGCGTCATAGACATGGGCACGCCTGACAAGCTCTGCGCAGCAGTGGCCGGGATCGTTGACCAGTCTAAGCGGCTCAAGTTACACTACAAAGAGGCTAGTTTTATCCTCGCTGAGATAGGCTATGGTTTCGACGCTTTCATTGCAGTCGATGGCGGGCGGATAGTAGATGGTATCGGCGGGACTATGGCTTCATCCACCTGGAGAGGCGAAGACGGGGAAATACTCCATCTAAAGGGTCTGGTGTCAAAAAACGAGTTGAAGAAGAATGGGCTCTCGCCAGAAAAGGTGCGCGAAGGGGCTCTGAAGGACATCAAAAAACTGATGGCAGACTTTGGGCGCGACGGGCCAAAAGAAATCTTGGTTTCGGGAAGCAAAGCTGGGGAGGTCTTTGATTTCTTAAGCGGCAAATTCAAAGATGTAAGGCTGCTTAATACCTGCAATTCAGGCAACGCTGCTTATGGCGCTGCGGTCATCGCAGACGGGCTGGCCGGCGGGAAGTTTAAGGAGATCGTTGAGCTAATACAACTGAAAAAAGCGAAGGGAGGCAGTCTTGATTTTGTGGATTTAAATGGCTGATTTGAAAGAGCTTGATAGGGAAGTCCAGGAGATAAAAGAGAGAAACAAGAAGGTAGAGGCTGACAAAGCCTGGGAGACCAGCTATGTCCGGCGAGGGCTGCTGACACTCTTTACGTATATCGCTGTCGGCGCTTATCTGCAGGCCGTCGGGCTTCAGCAACCGTGGCTGAACGCGATAATACCATCGCTCGCCTTCATGCTGTCCACACTGACTATGCCTTTTTTCAAAGATATGTGGCTAAAACGAAGATGAAAATCTTATGGTGCGTTACTGGCGCAGGGGAGTTCCTTAAGGAGTCGCTGGAGATCCTGAGCAAGCTAGGCCACGCTGATATAACCATATTCGTATCGCGCGCAGGAGAGGAAGTCCTTCGTAGCTACAAGCTCTTCAGGCACATCAAGAAGACGTGGAAACTCTTTGTCGAAGACGATTTTGCATCCATGCCTGCGGGGAAGGTAACGCTTGGGATATATGATGTTGTAATAGTGTCTCCAGCGACTGCAAACACTGTAGCCAAAGTCGCCAATGGCATCGCTGATAATCTTGTCACGACTGCAGCATCCCTTGCTATTAAATCTGGGACAAAACTTTATATGGTCCCCACTGATTGGGTGCCCAAAAAGGTGGATATACCGGACGCCCTGACGCCGGGGGGGCGTATTGTGCACATGAATCCGAGGAAGGCGGACTTGAGGAACCTGAAATTCTTGGAGGATGAAGGTGTCATACTGTTAAAGGAGCCCAACGCACTGCTCAAAGAGCTGGCCCATCCTAAATAATATGGTAACCAGATGCAGATGATAATGTAAGATGCAAATAATAATGTAACTATGAATAAATTAGGGATAATATAACTCTTAGTGTATTTGTAACTATGAATAAACTATAAATAACGTAACTCTTAGTGTATTTTGAAATAATAGGTCTTAGGTGATTTTGAAATGATAAAAGCGATAGTGTTTGACATGGACGGGACGCTGATAAACAGCATACCGCTTTATCTCGCGATTTACGAGCGCGCATTGTGCAAGGAGCTCGGGCTCTCGGACTGCAAGGACACAATACTCAAGCAATTCGGGAAGAACTCGCGCGACATAATGTTGGGCGTGCTGGAGGAAATGAACATAGACCCGGTGAAGGTGGACATCGACGCCATACTCGCTGGGATACGAAAGGAGTTCATGGAGGGGATAGGCGAGATACTGCTGATACCCGGCGCACGGGAGGCTTTAGAAAGGCTCAAGCCCAAATACAAAATAGCGCTTGCGACGTCGTCGCGCATAAGATATGTCGGGAGGATACTAACGAACTTAGGGCTAGAACAGTATTTCGATGCCGTGGTCACGGCAGACGAGGTCATGCGGGCGAAGCCTGCGCCTGACATATACTTGCTTGCGGCGAAGAAGCTCGGTGTGCGACCGAGCGAGTGCGTAGCCATAGAGGATGCTGCCCCTGGAGTCGAATCCGCAAAAGGCGCCGGCATGAAGGTGATAGGCGTGACAACAGGCTCTTCAAGCCGCGCCGACCTTGCCAGCGCAAGGGCAGATAAGGTCATCGGCTCGCTAGATTTGCTCACTGATGATATTTTAAGCCAAATCGACAAAACATAGGGGGTTCTATTTATTGAGTTCCTTTTGATCTTTTATTCAAACTGAAATCCAAGCTGCAAACTGAAATGCTTCCGAAAAGGTTCGGTCCAGAGATAGAGAAGAAATGGCAGGGGCTGTGGAAAGAGAGCGGTACTTATAAGTTTAACATAGATGCGACCGTGCCCGGAACCAAAGAACCAAAAAAAGTTTACTCAATAGACACGCCGCCGCCTTTCACCTCGGGCACGCTTCATTTAGGGCACATCTACAACCATACATGGATAGATATCGTCGCTAGATACCGAAGGATGGCTGGATATAATGTCCTCCTGCCGCAGGGATTCGACTGCCACGGGCTGCCGACGGAGCTCGCTGTCGAGAAGAAGCAAGGCGTCGACCGGCGCGACAGGGACAAGTTCCTGAAGGCATGCACAGAGTGGACTGAGAGTGCAGTGGCAAAGATGAAGACTCAGTTCGACTCATTTGGCTACTCCACTGACTGGGACCACTCCTACAGGACGATGGATGACGCCTACAAGAAGCGCGTGCAAAAGACCCTGCTTATGTTCCACAAGAAGGGCATGCTATACAGGGAGAAGCACCCCGTCCTCTGGTGCTGGAAGTGCGGCACTGCACTCGCAAAGGCTGAAGTGGGGTATATTGAGAAGCAGGGAAAACTTTATTATATTGACATCGACGCCGAGGGGGGGTACAAGTTCACCATTGCGACCACCAGGCCTGAGATGATGCCTGCATGCGTCGCTGTCTTTGTCCACCCAGGCGACACACGATACAAGAACCTCATAGGGAAGAAGGCTGTGATGCCCATATTTGGGCAGAAGGTGCCAATAATCGCTGATGAAGCCGTTGACAAAGACTTTGGCACCGGCGTCGTATACCTGTGCACATTCGGTGACGAACAGGACGTCCGCTGGCAGAGGCAATACTCTTTGCCCATAGTCATGGCAATAGGCCCAAACGGCAAGATGACAGAGGCCGCCGGCAAGCTAGCGGGCATGAAAATTGCTGACGCGAGGAAAACTGTCGTCGAGGAGCTGGAAAAAGAGAACCGGCTCAGCAAAGTAGAAGATTACAAGCACAATGTCCTTTGCCACACCGAGAGGAGCTCTTGCGAGAACCCATTGGAGTTGCTTCCAATGGAGCAGTGGTTCATCAAGGTCAAGGACTGGCTGCCGGAGATATTGAAGGCAGCGCGCGGCATGAGATGGTTCCCGGAATACACCCTGCGCAGGCTAGAGGACTGGTGCGAGTCAATGGACTGGGACTGGATAATATCCAGGCAAAGGGTATTTGGAACGCCCATACCCTTTTGGGTCTGCCAGAAGTGCGGAGAGGCAATCCCGGCTAAGCTTGAGGACCTGCCGGTTGACCCGCGCGGCACTAAGCAGCAGTGCAAGTGCGGCGGTGAGGCTAAGGGCGAAGTGGATGTCTGCGACTGCTGGGTCGATTCATCAGTCAGTGCGCTAACAATATCAAAATGGGACGAGGATGAGAGATTCTTCAAGAAGGCATACCCGGCAAGCATGCGGCCGCAGGGCTATGAGATAATCAGGACCTGGGCGTTTTATACCATCTTCAGGAGCTTAGTCTTAACTGGACACCCGTGCTTCAAAGACCTGATGATAAACGGGATGGTAGCCGGGCCTGACGGCAGGAAGATGAGCAAGTCGTACGGCAATGTGGTCGGACCCGAGGTAGTCCTTCAGAAGTATCCGGCGGACGCCATGCGCCAATGGGGCGCTGCGGGGACGCTTGGCGAAGACTACCCGTTCTCATGGGAGGAATGTGAACACTCAAGCAAGTTCCTGACAAAGCTGTGGAACGTGGCGAAGTTCATCGAAGGGCAGCTGGAGGACTATCACGGGGATGAAGAATACCAGTTGCGGACCACAGATGCATGGATGCTCTCTAAGATGCAATCGCTCATAGAGACGACGCGCAACAGCTTTGAGAATTATACTTTCAACATACCGCTACAGGAGATAAGGAGCTTCGTCTGGCACGACCTGGCTGATTATTATCTTGAAATGGTGAAGCACCGCATCTACAAGCCTGAGATATACGGCGAGAAATCGAAGAGAGCGGCACAGTTCACGCTAAAGTACGTGCTTGAGAATGTCCTAAAGCTCCTTGCGCCGATAACACCGCACATAACCGAGGAGATCTACATGGACTTTTTCAATAAAGGGTCGATACACCTGTCAGATTTCCCTGTAACAAAGAAGGACCTCATCAACAAAGATGCCGAAGAGACTTGCGCAGTGCTTGTAAAGATAACTGATGCCATACGAAAACACAAGAGCGACAATGGCATGTCCCTTGGGCTAGAGCTGGAAAAAGTCAGAATAGAAGCTCCGGATGTTACGATAGTCAAGATCCTGGAGGACGACATAAAGGGCACAAACAGGGTCAAGAACTTAGAGATAACCGAGGGCAAAGAGCTGAAAGTAAGCGTCTAACCAAAAAAAGAAAAAAGAAGAGAGAAATAAGGGAAGGGAGATTTGAGGGTTACCTAAAATCTCCACCTATTGCTTCTGTCCAAGTCACGCATTTGGCTGGTTCTTTCACCCTGTAGGTCTATCTTCCTATTCCTTACTGCCAAATTTGTTTCCTCAATCATCTCTCGCACTCTCGCGCTCAGCGGAGCCCGATTTATCATCGGCCTTCTGTCAGTCCCGAGAGTCGAAGCCCTGCGGTCATATCCCATTGCTCGTGTTAAGGCATCGCCCAACATCTGTAAATGAGGACTCGCAGCGTCATCCGGGCCCCAACTTCCAGTGGCCTGTTGTATTCTAGTTATAACTTCATTGTGCCCATCATGCGGGCCCCTTGCAAATTCTCTTTCAAGAGCCTCAACCTCCCTATCGTGGTCGGCTACATCAATCAGCCTTTGTCGTTCCCTTCTTGCAGTTTCCTCTTTCTGCACTCTGGCCGCTTCTTTCTGGACTGCAGCCTTGACCCGCCGAGCTCTCATCTGCGGCGTCACACCCTTCTTCACTAATCCTGGTATGGGCTTCCCGCTCCTCATGTCGCCAATAGCCTGCTTATAGCGGACCCTATCGCCCCTGGGTGAGCCTCCAGGCAGACTCCTGGGCTTTCTACCTTTCACTAATTTCCTAACTTGCATCGGCAGGAGCTTTGGGGCTCGCGCTCTATTCGGGGCCATTTTGATTTCAATTTTGATTTCAATATTAATTTCTATAATAATTCCAATATTACTAAGGTATAAAGATATAAAAAGGGGAGGGACTGGCTATCTTTGCCAACCTGATTTCACTCATGCATCTCGAATATCTCTTCTATTGCATGCCTCTGAGTCTCAAAGAGGCTGGACCTTTTCTTTGAGTTCTTTTTTGAGCTCATGCACTCGCAGGTGTGCGGGATATCTGACTTGTCTGAGACCATCAATGTGCTATCGCGCCACGTCACCGGGAAAAGCTTGCATATCGAGGGTATCATGCCCTTCGGCAGGCCCTCTGAGAAGACAAGCCTAAGAGTGAGCATCCTTTGCCCGTTGGAAGGTGGAACATGCAGTAACCCGTTTTTGGGTCGATTTTACTGTCAATCGCATTGCCGCCGATATACTCAGGGTCATTGAGCCACTCACCTTCAAAACAGTCTTCGGGGGCTATGTCTTTTCCTATAAGCGGTTTTATCTTGTCCCAGTGTTTGATCACAAGCTCATATGCATGCTTATCAAACTCAGCACTGCCTGTGCAACACAGGTCATCACAGTCAGAATTTATGCATCCGCCCTCACTAAAGCCATTTGTGCAATGTACCTCATCGTGTACCTTGCACAGCCGTATCCTTTTTACCTCAGGGATACCCTCTTTATCGCAAGTACCCTCGTTACCGTTGGCATATTCTTTATTAGTCGTGGTCATTGCATTGATAGCAGTGTGATAGTGATTTGGGCAGAGGATTGAAGGACCTTATTTCAGCTTCTCGATAATGACCGGTGCGAGAGATACCTTGCTCAATGGGGTCGGCAGGGAATTCGTGCAAACGACGTCAGTACCTTTGAATATGTCAGTGCCTTTGGTGAAAACACCATGGACACACCCAAGATAGACTTTCTTTGCGCCCTGGGACTTCAACATCTCCGCAGCCTTTTTCATAGTGCCGCCTGTCGAGATTATGTCATCCAAGATTACAACATTTTTACCGCTGACGCTCAGCTTCTTCGGCTGCATCTCGACGTTTTCACCGTCGATGCGCTTCTTTATCAAATAGTCATATGGGCAGCCCACTGCCCTCCCTGCAGCTTCAGCGTATTTCATGGCGCCTTCATCAGGAGACATTATAACAAGGTCTTTGACTCCAGAAAAGTGCTTGCCAAGGAGCGGGAAAGCGTCCAGGTTAGTGACTTTGACGCCACCGAACTTTCCTTCGCCGCCGTTGTCCATGAAGTGTGCGTTTATAGTTATTATGCGGTCGGCAAACTGGTCTATGAGGTTCAGGACTACCTTGGCACTGACCGCCTCACCCTCAAGGAAAGACTCGTCCTGCCGCTGGTAGATCATGTGAGGCACCACGCAAGTTATCCTCTTGGCGCCGTTCTCTTTGAGCGCCGATAGAGTAAGGATTAGTTCAACCAAGTCGTCGTTGTTCTGGGTAGTGTGTATTAGCACGACCTCTTGGCCTTTGACCGGCGTCATGAGGCGCACATATAGTTCGCCATCAGGAAAGACCTTTCGCTCTTTCACACCAAGTTCTGCGCGAAGGCCTGACGCAACCTCTTTTGCAAGGGCATCGGACTTTTGGTTTGAGAAAATGATCATTTTAGGTGGTTGAATGCGTTATAAACACTTACATATGGGTATTTAATCATTGGTGAAAGAAAAACTGTCGCCCTCCTGCGCCTTTGATGACTTTATCGTGCCAACCGGGCATTCTACGACATATTTCGCTGACAGCCTCGGGCGGAATATCCTAAGAGCCCATGGCTTTGCATTTTCATATACACTCACTACCCTGTTCTTTTCGTTGACCCATATGACATCTATCGCCTGGCGCATGAAGAACATGTGTATGGACGCAGGCTCTATCCCCGACTTCGAGCAGACCAAGACAAGGGTCTGCGGCTTCTTTGTGAGCATAAGCCCCCGAAGCCGCGACATGAAGCTTTTAGCTTCCCTCGCGTCGTTGGATACAATCGTCCCGCGAGTGGTATTGGTTATTTTCATATGGAAATGCCGTTTAGCCTTGTATTAGGCTATTCTGCGTACGGAAGGTCTTTTAAAGGTGAGAATAGAAAAATAGCGTATGGACCTGTCTACTCCTGTCAAAGACTTCAGATGGAAGAAGGGGCTTTCCGCCTCGGAGCTGTTGGATGGAATAGGCTTAGTGGGATACCAAGCTTCTGAACTGAAGAAAGCTGCAGACATAATCCTAAAGATGAAGCGTGAGGGGGCAAAGGTGTTCCTTAGCTTTACATCTAATATGGCTTCTTCTGGCCTGCGCGGCTTGATAGCCCAAGCAGTCGAGAAGGGCCTTGTCGATGTGCTGGTCACAACAGTGGGCAGCGTGGAGGAAGACTTCATAAAGGCGCATAAGGGGCGTTTTTTCATCGGCAGCTTTTCAGAGGACGACAAAAAGTTAGGTGAGGAAAATATCAACAGGATAGGCAACATACTCGTGCCTACAAAGAGTTATGAAGCCTTTGAGAAAACGCTTAAACCGATATTAAGAGACCTGATAAAACCCAACAGCGCTATTACACCTTCAGAGCTCCTGCGTGAGCTTGGGAAATACTGTGAAGATGAAGCCTCGATACTCTGGCAGGCGCGCAAGAAGGGCGTGCCCATATACTGCCCTGCGATAACCGATGGGAGCTTCGGCTTCCAGCTGCAGGAGTTGCGGAATTCGGTCAACTTCCAGATAGACATAGTCAAAGACATGAAGAATATAGCCTTGGAGGCCTCTCCAAAGGACCAAATAGGCCTGATAATCCTCGGCGGCGGAGTTGCCAAGCACCATGCCATACTCGCAAACATAACAAACGGCGGGGCTGACTACGCAGTGTATATAACAACGGCATCGCCATATTCGGGCTCACTTTCGGGCGCAACGACTGACGAGGCAAAATCTTGGGGAAAGGTGAAGTCCTCAAGCGATGCAGTTACAGTCCATGGGGAAGCAAGCATACTGCTTCCGCTGGTGATGAGCTACGTCTTTGAAAAGCTCTAAACACTTTGTGGGCTACATTCCAACAAATCCTAATATGATTGACATACTTGAATATCTTCTAATATGATTGAGATACCTGAATATCTTCTAGGAAACAAGAAGCCGTTCCTTGTCTGCTCGCGGGCAGTCCTTAAACAGCAGGTGGATGCTATTAAGAGCCTTGGGACCGAGGTTTTCTATTCCGTTAAGACAAACCCAGAGGAGAGGATATTAGGGGAGCTGAAGGGCCTCGATGTGGGCTTTTCTGTTTCAACCCCCGATGAGTTTTTGACTGTCATGTCCGTGGGAGTAAACCCTGCCGACGTCATATACTACGAACGGGGATTGAGCAAGGAGAGGGTCGAATGGGTTGTGCAGAACGGCTGCAGGAGCTTTGTTGTTGATAGCAAGCGCGCATTTGAGAATCTCGCACCGCATCTTGATAGCGAGTTTTCTGTCTTGATCAGGCTAACGAGCGAAGCCGTTCCCAGCAAGTACTCGGGCTCTTATTTGCCAGGATTGAATCTTGAAGATGCAAAGGGGCTTGCTGCCGCATGTAAAAAATCCGGCGCAAAAATAGGCTTCCTCCACCACAGCGCATCGCAGATGGTGGATCCAGCATACTGGAGAAAAAAGTTTGATATTATGTCAGGGCTTCCTGAGGCAGATGTACTGGACATAGGCGGCGGGATGCCTATAGGATATCACGGCGAGCATTATACAAAGGTCTTTGATGAGATAAAGCAGGGGTTGCGCAAACTCAAAGCCGGGAGGATAATCGCGGAGCCTGGAAGGTTCATAGTCGGCCCGGCATGCAGCCTTGTCACCAGGGCAGAGCTTATCGACGGGGGGAATGTAGTGCTGAACGCCTCGGTGTACAATGTCCATATAGACACTATAATAGCCGAGCTTACACTCCCCTGCAGGGCTTTAAAGGGCGGCGTTGCGTCAAAAAAGTTCAAACTGCTAGGGTCTTCTTTGTGTAACCTAGATATATTTGACGACTGCGCTAAACTGCCCGCTCTGGCAGAAGGGGATGTGCTAGTATTCGACAATGCAGGCGCATATAACCTCTCATCAGACTTCAGCCCGGGGTCAAGAATAAGCACTTATATCATACCGTAAGCGATATATACAGTATACTATAAGCAATACACGCATTATACTGTAAGCTCGTCCGGCCGTTTCTCGTTTTGTTGCTGGTTTTCAGGCGTCCTCTGCTCTTCGGGCTTCTTCTGCTCTTCAGACTTCCTTTGCTCTTCAGGCTTCCTCTGCAGAACCCTGTTCAATACCCGTTCTATCTCCTCATGGTCGACACTCATCGACTTTGTTGGGGCTATCTGCCTTTCGGAGGGGGTTGAAAACCGTGCAGTCTCCGGAGCCTTTGCGTTACGCTCGGACAGCTGCGCCGGCGCAAGCGAGTATGTGTGAGTTGTAATTGATTCATGCGACATCTTTGACTTTTGCTCAGCTTGCGTGTCGGTTTTCTTTGACACTGCTTTCGGAGCGCGTTCTTCCGCCAGCTTTTTTGCTTCTTCACGCTTGTGCTCTTTCTTCTCGGCTTGCTTTATATCATCTTCCAGCCTACCTGCTAAGACATCGCTATGCTTGAGATGGCCGTCTTTAATAGCTTTTATAACGCGTACTTCATGCTGCACCTCCCTCCTGGAACGATGAAACATGAACGCGACTAGCATCGCAAACATCAGGACAGGAATCAATGAGAACACGGTGCATGTCAAAGCCTGGTTGCATGCCGGCAAGACGAGTATTAGTATCAATTCCAGCGCTATAAGAGCATAAGAGGATTCTACGACGCGACTCTTGCGGTCCTTTTTCTGGGATGCCCAAAGTAAGACAAAGATAATCAACACCAGGGGCACTAAGAATGCGAAGGGCATTAATAAGTCCACGCTCTCGACGGACCCTGCAGGTATTGCTTGCGAGCTTCCAGGAGAAACTGTTGGTGCATCCACTATGTATAAAAGGAATTAAGAATAAAAATTATCGTTTAAGGTTCTCAAGATCACGGAGTAACTCGTCGACTGTTTTCTCATGTTTTTCTATTCTCCCCTTTGTCTGTTCCCTTGGGGGCATATCCTCGAGCTCTTCTGCGTCTTCCTCGATCTTCTCTTCATGCTTCTCTTTTATCTCAGAGAGCGCTTCCTTGTGTGATGGCTCGACTTTTACATTATCGAAGTCCCCGAGTATGGCTTCAAGCTGGGCGGATATATGGTCGGCTATCACAGATACTATCTCAATGCTCTGTGCGTTCTTCTTGTCTGCGAGGTCCTTGAGGATTTTAACCAGCTCTTCAAGGCCATGCAGCCGCCCTATGAGATAATTGATATCTTTCATGGTCCGGGTCCGGATAATTAAGGCCTATTGAAATATAAATGGGTATTTGCGTGTTTTAGGGTGCTTGGCTTCTGCAGTTCACCATAGCAACAACGCGTATCCGGTCAGCAATTATGCACGTTAGTACCTCAACCGCTTCACGAGCGGCAAAAGTATCTCCGGCGTCTCTTCTGGCGGATAAGCAAAATAAACCACAGACCCCCATGGGCCTATCTGGTCATTGACTATCACACCCGGGTATGCCTTGTTGGTCATGTTGATGTTCGCGACCAGGCTCGCAGAATAGACTGTAGACACGCTTGTTATCTTATTGACTGTCGACAGGTCAAAATACTTCTTGATGCCGATTATCGACCAGTGGTCAGTGTCCACAACCTCGACCTTTGGCACATTGCCGATTATATTCTTCTCGAAATCCACGCCAAGGATGCCAGTGAAATCTTCTTCTATATCACCAACGCCTGAGTCTTCAGATTTTGGAAGGAATTTACAGGTGGAATTCTGCTTAACTGTGGTGCAGTCACATTCTAGCATGCTTATTTCATTTATGCATGCAATAGCCCTCGTCCAGCCAGTCTGGTTCGCAAAAGCCATACCCTTGTACTGGACAATGCCCTTTGTCCCGGCATCGCCGACCCATAACAGGTTCCCGCCGCCCTTGACATAATCGTCGAAGTTCACCAGCTTGTCTTTGTCCATTGTCTGGACATCCTCGACTATGACCAACCGGTACTTTTTTAGTAAGCTTCCAAAACCGGAGCTGAAATCGCTGATGTCCACATCTTCAGAGTAGAATATCAGCTTTTCCTGGAGGACTTGCTGCAGCTTGACATAATCGCCTATTGAATCATCTGACACACTACCATGCACTATCAATACCTGCGGCACGCCAAAAACACGCTCGTATAAGTCCATCAGCCAGTTCCCGATGACGGGGACGTCGCGAAGGTACATAAAATGGAAGAATTGGAGGACCAGGAATAACCCTATTATAAGGAATACTACCACGACCAAGTTGACTATAGTCTTTGCTTGTCTTTGGCCCTGATCTGCAGGCGGAGCGTACATGATAAATTAATGCCGATGAGTTAAAAAACAGTTTCACTGGGGCAATTGGTTTTTATAGCGCGTTTTGTTAGTATAACGCCATGGCGGCGCCCGTACCAAGAGACGCATATGGCAAAGATCACCAAATAAAAAGAGTAGTTAAAAAGAGTAGTATTAGCTTTTCAAATGCCAAGATGGTTGAAAAAGAAACCCGCAAGACAGCGACTGCGAGGACAGTGATTGTGAAGGACCTTAAGTCTGAAAAAAAAGATTTCCTCGAGGGGCAAAAGAGCGGTATTTGTGTAGCATTGCAAAAGGACAAGACCATCATCAGGGTAGAAGGCAACAACCCTGCAGATTTTGCCTCGATTCTTAGGGAATCTGAGATAGCGTGGATAAACTTCACTATCGATGATATACGCGCAGACGGCAGCGCTATTGCAAAGGCACTTGGCTTTAGCGAAGATATGATCCCGACTTTGCTGAGCAGCTATCAGCATAACTACGAAGACAGGGACTCAGAACTGGGCCTCAAGATACCCGCAGTCAGCGTAGAAAACCTTGATGTGACAGTGTATCCGCTCATAATACTTTTGCGGAAGGGCCTTATCCTCTCCCTGCACGAGGCCGGCATCACCCGCCTGGCAAGGTTTGCAAGGTATTCACAGACCGCAATGAGGAAACTGGCAGCCCATGAGCTCTGGGAGGACAAGCTTACAATACTCTTATGGAGGATCATAGACGAATCACACTCCAGGAATTTTGAATACCTCATGCAGATAGAAGGGCAGGCCGATCATCTAGTGAAGGAGCTGATGGACCCTACCACGCCAAGGGAGCGCGTGGGGCCGCACATATACAAGATGAAGCATGCGCTGGTCTTGTACCTAGATGCTTTATGGATGTCATTTGACCTTATAAACAACCTGCGTTATGGCGACGCAGAGACTCTCTCGGATGACCCGATCCTACTTGACAGGATATCGGCTCTGGCTTATGATGTCACCAACCAGATCTCGCTCAGCGAGCACATGTCTGAGGTATTGGCTTCGGGATTAGAGGTCATGCAAAGCATTTACAATAATCAGCTGCAGATACTAAACAACAAATTGGCCCTGCTAATGGCATGGCTGACCGTGCTGGGGACTGCAGTATTGGTGCCGAACACGCTGGCCACCATCTTCGGCTTGTCGGTGATTTCAGATAACGTCGACGGGGGGATCCTTATGCTCATCCTTATCGTATCGACGATAGTCTCGGTAATTGGGTCTTATTGGTTCGTGCAAAAAAGGAAGTTGGTACCCAAACACGTCGAGTAGAACCACGGCTTTTAGAACAACTATTTTGCCTGATTTTAGAGCAGCATTTTAGCCTAAAAGTGTTTTTCTACCTATAACCTCAATTGGATTTGATGATACTGCAAGTAGCCCTTGATTTTGTGGATAATGAGCGGGCTCTGAAGGTCGCCGAAGAGGTAGCAAACAGTGCTGACTGGATTGAGGCGGGCACACCGCTTATCAAGTCAAATGGTATGGACGCCGTCCGCCAGCTCAGGAAGGCTTTTCCAGGGAAAAAAATCGTCGCAGACCTGAAGATAGCTGACACGGGTGATATAGAAACAGAGATGGCAGCCAAAGCGGGAGCTGACATTGTCACTGTCCTGGGAAGTATGTGTGACCAGACGCTGATACATGCCGTCGAAGCAGCTAAGAACTACGGCTGCGAGATCATGGTCGATTTGATAAACGTGTCAAATCTTGAGGAACAAGCCAAGAGGGCCGAAGAGTTAGGTGCTGATTATGTGCTAATTCACACAGGCATAGACCAGCAGATGACCGGCAAGGATCCGTTTGCTGACTTGAAAAGGGTCGTTGGCCTTGTCAAAATACCTGTAGCGGTCGCAGGCGGGATAAAGACTGACAACATCGCACAGGCGATAAGCCTTGGGGCTGCAGTCGTCATAGTCGGCGGGGCGATAACCAAATCGCCTGACGCCGGAAAAGCTGCTGCCGAGTTCAAAAAAGCAATGAAAGGATTCAAACCGGTTGTAAAAAAAACTGAGAGTATCGAAGGCCTCCTAAACGCCGTATCGACCGCCAACATCAGCGATGCCATGCACCGTAAGGGTGAAATGAGGGGACTGCAAGCTGTCTGCCTCCCTAAAAAGTTCTTTGGCAAGGCATTCACTGTCAGGGCTTACCCGGGCGATTGGTCAAAGCCTGTACAAGCCATAGATGCTGCAAGCAAGGGTGATGTCATCGTTATAGATGCTCACGAATCGCAAGTGGCACTATGGGGGGAGCTGGCAACACTAAGTGCTGTCTCAAGAGGCATTGCAGGCTTGGTGATAGACGGCGCAGTCCGGGATGTCGAAGGGATAAAAAAAGCGAAGTTCCCAGTATTTGCCAGGTATATGAATCCGACTGCAGGAGAGCCAAAGGGAATGGGTGAGATAAACGTGCCTATCAAGTGCGCCGGGGTGGAGGTTGAAACCGGCGATTACGTCGTGGGTGATGAAAGCGGCGTGGTCGTCATACCAAAAAGGCGTGCCCTGGAGATTGCAAAACGGGCTCTTTATGTGAAGGAGCGCGAGGACCGCGTCAAGAAGGAGATATCCGAGGGAAAGACCCTCGGCAAGATCCTTGAGCTGGGCAAGTGGGAGAAAGTGTGACATGTGCTAGGTCTAACCTCTTCTGGGTATCCTAAGTAAACCTGGTCTACAGGTTAAGTAACTCGGATTAAAGATTAAGTAAGTCAGTCTAAAGATTAAGTAACCCCTTCTAAGTGTCATATATGGCCCTAGCCTAAAGATTTCTTAAGAATCCGCAATTTTCATAAGCTGACTTCCTAAATAGTATATGTCCCATCTTTTGATTTTCCTTGCATCGCTTGGGCTGCTCGCCTTTGCAAGCAGGTTCGTAATCTCGTCTAGCATAAAGATCTCGGAATATTTCAAGATCTCCGAACTTGCGGTTGGCTATCTCCTTATAGCCATGGCCACATCGGTGCCCGACCTGATGGTTTCTATCACTGCATCATCTGAAGGCATAGGGCAAATGGCCCTCGGCAGCCTCCTTGGGGCCAATATCGCCAGCATATGCCTTGTCCTGGGTGCGGCAGCGCTTATACGGGACTTAAAGGTCAAGCGCGAGCACGCTCTTGAAAGTGCGGAACTCCTTTTGCTTATTACAATAATACCCCTGGTCCTATTGGCGCGGCAGGGGATAGGGTTTACTGAGGGCCTGATTTTGATAATAATCTTTTTTATATACGCCCTATTTGCAATAAAAGAGAAATTCACGCTTGGGCTGAAAGAAGGCGTCCTTCATAAGGACTGGATAAAACAGGCTGTCATATTCTTTATCAGCATAATTGCGACTATAATAAGTGCGAGATACCTGGTACAATCGGGGGCTGGCATCGCGCATGATCTTGGCATGGCCGAAGGCATCATCGGGATGACCATGATAGCATTCGGGACCACGCTCCCGGAGCTCGCAATAGATTTCACCGCAATACGCCAGGGGCATTTTGCGCTTGCCATAGGGGACATATTCGGCAGTTGCGTCGTGAACCTTACGCTCGGGCTAGGGCTTGCAGCAATGATAAGCCCGCTTTCAAACAGCGCGGCGTTCATCGATACCGCCATCGCATTCATGGTCGGCATCGTGGTATTCCTTTGGTATATCCTTATGAAACACGAGGGCATCAAGAGAGAGCACGGCCTTATCTTCCTCTTGGCCTATATAATATTCCTGATGCTGGAACTGCTGTGGGCGTTCTCTGGCGGGGCGCTTCTCACAACATAAGCTGCAATCAGGGGGTATCAGGGATTGCATAGGTTTTAATTAAAATAGTATCAAAATAAGCCGCTTCTTTTGGTATTCTGCTCTCAGCCACCGCGTGCTGGAGACTGAAGACTGAATACTGAAGACTTATCTGGGCCCATAGCTCAGTCTGGTTAGAGCGCCGGTCTTATACGAGCGTTGCGCCGCGTGCGCAGCGTTGGAGATCCCCGACGGGGATCAAAAGCTCTAAGACAGCCGGACGTCGAGGGTTCAAATCCCTTTGGGCCCATCTCAGCCTTTAAGAAAGGCTGGCGAAAGGTGGGTTGGCGCTACGCGCCAAGCCCACGAACTCGCTTCGCTTACTAAACCCCAGGTATCCTAATTGACGTCAGGAAGCAGATCTATGCAAAGAACTTCTCAACATCCCTTTGGGCCATCTTACTTTTTCTTAGCTCTAACTCGGGTCTTCAGTCGTGGGTCTTCGGTCTAGTCTGAGGTCTTGTGCCACTTATATACTTTCTCAGTTTATTATATCAAAATGAGAACTAGGGGGCCACCACCTAAGGGGCTAGGAAAGCCTCTACTTAGTGAGCTTGCTACGAGAATCCCAGGGATGGCATCGTTCCAGAAGCCCAGTTGCCGCAGGCTCATCCTCCAGGCGGTTTTGGATGAAAAGACAGAGCGCGTGCTTAGGCAACATAACATTTACCCGTATAGAGTTGCGCGACTACCACAAATGGGGGCTGAGCGAAATAGCGTGATGGGAGACCTTAACCTGGCTGAGCAATATGTAGTAGCCTCCTTCGAAAGGTTTATGGGGGACATAGGCCCTGTACAACATGCTGCGGATGAGCAAGGGGATTATTGGCGGGTCCGCACTAATGCCGCCAAAACTGTACAGATAATTCTAGACCGGATTGGTCGGAGAAGAGTTGCCTTGCAAAGACGGAAATAGGCCGAATTCGTTATGCCTTGCTTGGTGAATTGCCAGCACTTAGTAAGATTTCTATTTTTATAATCTTACTTTCTAATAGAAGAGTAAGAATCTCAACAAGACTCAAGACTGAGAACTGAAGACTGAAATGGCAATACTTTCAACAAAGGGGCAGATTGTGATACCTGAGAATATACGCCAGGAGCTTGATTTAAAGCCAGGTGTGCACATAACAGTGGAGCGGCTGGACAACAGCATACTGCTGATACCTAAGACAAAGAATCCTGTGAAGGAGCTCCGAGGAATGCTTAAGGGGATGTTTGATGAGGATGCAGTCACCATGGTTCGCAAGATGCGCGATGAAGACCTTGCAAAAGATAGAAAAGACCCATGGCTCGCATAGTCTTTGACACGTCAGTCCTCCTTGCTATCGCACTCGACGAGCAAAAAGCAGGGGATGTGGAAGATGAGCTCGAAGCAGTAAGCAGAGGTGAAAACCTGGGCTTAATAAGCGCTGCTGCAGTGGTAGAAATCTTTGAAAAGATAACTAGGGTCGGTGGTAGGGAAGTCGCAGTAAGGTTTCTCGAGAAACTTAAAAGTTCTGGTCTTTTCGTTGTAGACGTGACTGAAGAAATCGCCAAGCTGGCTGGCCCGCTGAAGGCAAGGTTCCCGCAGCTCTCGACTGCTGATGCGATAATAATATCCACTGCTTATGCAAACAAGGCGAAGCTATACACTTTCGACAAGGGATTCTTCGGGATAGGCGGGGTTGACTTAATTGGTATAAATGAGGGTTGATAGGCCTATTTCCAACCAAGGTAACAATAAAACCTTTTTACCCTCCCGAGTCAAATTAAAGTCTTTCTATGGAAAGTTTTGACCCTTTGAAGCTCGAGCAGGAGATCTTGGCATATTGGGATAAGATTAATTTATTCCAAAAAATCCAAAATACGAATAAATCCGGAAAAAAGTTCTTCTACCTGGACGGCCCGCCGTATGTGAACGGCTATCCGCACATGGGCCACGCGAGGACGCGCGCCATAAGGGACCCTATAGTGAAATACAGGGTCATGAAGGGCTATGACGTCAACCTGCAACCGGGCTACGACTGCCACGGCCTGCCGATAGAGGTCAAGGTCGAAGAAGAGCTCGGGCTCAAAAAGAGGGAGGACATCGAAGCGTTCGGCGCAGAGAAGTTCATAGAAAAGTGCAGGGAGCGCGCGCTGTTCTATGTTGATAAATTTAACGAATTCTATAAGCGATTCGGGCTGCACTGGGACTTCGAGCACCCTTATAAGACTCTTGATAATAGTTATATCGCGTCATCATGGACCTTTTTCAAAAAGTGTGACGAGAAGAAGCTGCTTTACAAAGGTAAAGCAACTACTGCCTGGTGCCCGAGGTGCCAGACTGCACTCGCCGGGTACGAGGCAACTGATGAATACCGCGACGTCTCAGACCACTCTATTTATGTCAAGTTCCCAATCTCGGGGAAGCAGAACGAGTTCGTGCTTATATGGACTACAACACCATGGACGTTACCCGCGAACCTCGCAGTGACTGTCAACCCAAAATACGAGTATGTATTTGTCAACACCGGCCGCGAGAAGTGGCTGATGGCGAAAGAACTCGTGGAAAAGGTGATGCAGGACTGCGAGATAACTGAATATAAGATAGAGAAGGGTTCAAAGACTGGTAAAGAACTTGAAGGATTTAAGTATGATTTTGTCATGAAGGATTCTGTTCCAGAGAACAAGAAACTTGACAAGGATTACAAAGCGGCACACACCGTGCTCGTCGGCGACTTCGTCACTCTTGAAGATGGAACAGGCTGTGTCCACACTGCACCTGGCCACGGCCAGGACGACTACTCGGTGGGCATGAAGTACGGCCTCCCGCCGTTCTCGCCTGTGGGTGCCGATGGAAAATACACCGACGAAGGCGGCACACTGAAAGGCATATACGTGAAGAAGGCTGATGATATTGTCATAGATTACCTTAAAGCAAGGAATTTGATTGCAGGCGAGAAGAAGATAACTCACAGGTACGCCCACTGCTGGAGGTGCAAGACACCGATAATATACCGGGCGTCGCCGCAATGGTTCGTCGACATCGGCAAGGTCAAAGACCTTCTGATAAAGGAGAACAAGAAGGTCAACTGGATACCCGACTGGGCCGGCGAGAAGAGATTCCAGAACTGGATAGAAGAAGCTAGGGACTGGTGCATCTCGCGACAGCGTTACTGGGGCATACCCCTGCCGATATGGGAGTGCGCGTGCGGTGAGCGCGAGATAATCGGCAGCTGGGAAGAGCTTAAGGAAAAGGCGATAAAACTGCCTGCTGGCGAGCCTGATTTGCATGTCCCGTACACAAACAAAATCAAGATAAAGTGCAAGAAGTGCAGCAAGGAGATGTCGCGTGTGAGTGACATAACAGATATATGGTTCGAGTCCGGCGCTGCTACATGGGCATCGCTGAATTACCCCAAGGAGCCTGGAACATTCAAAAAAATGTTCCCCATCGATTTCATTACAGAAGGCCTTGACCAGACGCGCGGCTGGTTCTATACAATAATGGTAGAAGGCGTCATCATGTTCGGGCAAACACCCTACAACAACGTGCTCATGAACGAGTGGGTGTTGGACAAGAACGGCGACAAGATGAGCAAGTCCCTGGGCAACGTAGTCGCCCCGCAGGATGTGATGGCGAAATACGGCGCAGACATAACTCGGTTTTATCTATTGGAGGAAATAGATGTCTGGGAAAAGCTGAAGTTCAACTTAGATAATGTCAAGATAACATTCCGCATATTCAATACACTGTGGAACTGCTACCAGTTCGTCAAGACGTATATGGGTGCCGCAGAGTTCGACCCGAGGAAAGCGAAGCTAAAGGACTATGAAAAGCACCTAAAGGCTGAAGACAGGTGGATACTATCGCGGTTGTCCAGTGTCAATGACATACTTACCAAAGGTCTCGAGTCCTATAGGCCTTATGAATGTGTCAAAGCGCTTGATGATTTTGTAATGAATGACCTGTCGAGGTGGTACATCAAGCTCATTAGGGACAGAACGTGGGTCTCAGCCGAGGGCAAAGACAGGGAGGCTGCCATTGTTACCCTGTACACAGTCCTGGCAGATTTATCAAAGATGATCGCACCGTTCGCTCCGTTCATAGCAGAATATATGCACCGGGACCTTTCAGGCACACGAGAGGGCGATACGGTTTTCTTATCGGGCTGGCCAGAACAAAGGGCGAAGATAGACGAGAAGCTGGAAAAAGAGATGGCCCTGGTCAAGGAGATAGTCGAGCAGGTGAACGCCGCGCGCGACGAGGCGGGGATAAAGCTGCGCTGGCCGATAGTAGATGTTTTTGTTGATTCCAAAGAAGATCTAAAAGATGTCAGTGAGGTCCTCTGTTACATGGCCAATTCGAAGAGCGTCAAGTTCACAGACAAGGCGCCGAAGAACCCTGTCAAGAAGGATTTCTCTGCAGGCAGCGTCTCGATAAGCAAGGACCGATCACAGGACATGATCGACGAAGGCAATTACAGGGATATCGCGAGGGAGATCCAAAGCATGAGGAAGAAGGGAGGGCTGAAAGTCGCTGAGGAAGTGAAGCTTATGCTCTCGAGCGACGATGCAGGTCTTTGCGACCTGCTTAAGAGGTACTCCAAAACGCTACAAGCAGATACCACAGCAAGCTCAGTGACAATAAATCATGTGGGAAGCGAACCAAAGGGTTTTAAGTCTAAAGTCAAAATAGAAGACAAAACCGTTTGGGTCGATTATGGGAGTTAATTTTTAGATCGGATATAACACGAATGGAGACCTCTGAACTCATACGGCGGCACGCCCTGGAAAATGCAGCAGCGTTCGGGAAGGCTGATGCTAAGAGGATCATGGGCAAGGTGCTCGCTGAAGACCCATCGCTGAGAAAGGATGTCCCTGCGCTGATGAAGCTGATTGATAAAGTGGTCGCTGAAGTGAACGGGCTGTCAAAGGCTGACCTGCAAAAGGCAGCTTCCTTAAACACCAGGGAGAAGCCTGCCGAAGCGAAGCATGAGGGCCTCCCAGAGCTGCCAAATGTGAAAGGCAAAGTGGTCATGAGGTTCGCGCCTAACCCTTCTGGATACCTCCATATAGGCCACGCGAGAACTGCAGTGATAAACGATGAGTATGTCAAGAGGTACGGGGGCAAATTCATATTAAGGATAGAGGACACTGACCCAGGAAAGGTCGAGAAGGATGCTTACAAAGCTATAGAAGAGGACCTGAAATGGCTCGGCATAGAGATACATGAGACAGTCATCCAGAGCCAGAGGCTCGCTGTTTACAGGGACTTCGCGGTAAGGCTCATAAACCAAGGTAACGCTTATGTGTGCTCCTGCGGGCAGGAGAAGTTCAAGACGTATAAGGACGCCAGCAAGGAATGCCCATGCAGGAAGAACCCTGTTGGAAAGAATCTGGAGCTCTGGGGCAGGATGCTTGAGGGCGACAAGAGCCTGGTGCTCAATTTGAAAACAGATATGAAGCACAAGAACCCTGCCATGCGGGACTTCCCGATAATGCGTGTTGAGTTGGAGAAACACCCTCTGACAGGCATGCCGTTTGACGTCTACCCCCTCATGAACTTCTCTGTCACCGTGGACGACCACATGCTGGGCATGACACACGTACTGCGCGGCAAGGACCACATAGTCAACACTGAGAGGCAGATGTTCATTTATAAATATCTTGACTGGAAACCCCCGGAGATAATACACCACGGCCTGCTGGACATAGTCGGAATAGAGCTGTCGAAGTCTGTGATAAAGAAGGCGATACAAGATGGCGAATATGACGGCTGGGACGACCCGAGGCTGGGGACGTTAAGGGCGCTCAAGAGGAGGGGCATAGAACCGGAGGCTATAAGGGCTTCTATGAAGGCAACGGGAATAGGCGACGTTGACGCTACCTTTGACTGGAAGAACCTTTACGCTGAGAACAAGAAGATAATTGAGCCGCGGGCCAACAGGTACTTCTTTGTACCAGACCCTGTAGAAGCTTGGGTAAGCGGGATGCCTGAGGGTGAAAAGGTCATCAAATTACAGCTACATCCAGATCACCCTGAAAGGGGCTTCAGGGACATAACTGTGAGGTCACGGAAGGGCGTAACAAAGATGTTCATCCCTGAGAAAGACCTGGAGAAGCTGAAGAAGGGTGATGTCGTGAGGCTGAAGAACTTTTGCAACATAAGGATAGATGAAATAAGGCCTCTAAAGGCGACTTATCTGGAGGCTAAAGATCTAAAGGTGCCGATAATACAGTGGCTGCCTGAGGAGACATTAGGGTGCGAGGTCTTGGGTCCCAATGGAAGGGTCGCGGGGTTCTGCGAGACTGCCTGCAAGTACCTTGAGCCGGGCATGCATATACAATTTGAAAGGTTCGGGTTCTGCAAGGTGGGCGAGCTAAGCGGGAATGATTTGATATGCTACTTCACGCACGAATAAGGATAATAGAGAGGTTCACACCCGCTACATGTTTTTCTAGTTTGAGACTTTAATTACTATCGACATGACAAAATTAGTTTGCCCTAAATGCGGTAGTAAGCAGATTGAACCTGCAGAAGATAAATTCTTTAAATTGGGTAGGGAAACTCAAAAGTATATCTGTAAAAATTGCGGAGAACTTACGTCCTTAGTAGTTGAAAGGAAGGGGGAAATAACTCCCGAAATGAAAGGGGATTTGGATAAGGTTCTAAAGTCATCTAAGACATCGCCAAAGAAAACAAAGGGTAAAAGGCTTCCGTGGGGAAAAATACTTGTGATAGCCATAGTTTTACTGATTTCATTTTTTCTTATACAGAATTACCTAAACAGAGTAACGCCGGGGCACTATGACAATGAACTATACGGAATAAGCTTTGATTACCCACCATTATGGCACAGCAGTGCGTCGAATCGCATAGCATCATTTACTAACTCGGAAAAAACAGCAGGCTTCTTTATAGACTTCGATAAATTAGAGGCGAATGACACAGTTAAGAGTCTTTTTGAAGGGCATATTTCAGCCATAGAGAATAACGCGAGCGTATTCACTGAATATGGATATGACTATGGAACACTTATTCAGACAAAAGAGCCCATAGTAGATGGTAGACAGGTATACATGTATACTGCTGAGACGTATTCAAATTTGCAGGGTAGTATGGGTAAGTACACTACATATTATCTCCCTGTTGAAGGGGGCGTTATTTATCTCACCTACTACGCTCCGAAAATCCAATACGATTCCTATTTGGATGAATTTACGGTAGTGATAAACTCACTCGAGTTGTCTTAGTGCTGTAACCGACTACTTTACGCATGAGTAAATAAACGAGAGTAACGTATCTAGGACAGTTTTTAAGGAATGGAGGCTTAATTTGATGTGAACAAGAAAAAATTACTTGTTGTGTTAACTGTAGTTGCTATAGTGCTTTGGCTCGTTACGGGATTTATACTTCTCAATACTTTTTGTCTTCAGACCTACCCCTCTCACTGCTTCCTGACAAGTACTACCGAGTCGTTAATACTCTTAGTGACTTACATAACGTTACTGGTTATTTCAACTTACGTTGGAGTTAAAATCTATAAATCATCCAGAATAACAGTGTTAGTAGCTCTATCCCTGATGTTGATCTTACTTTTGACGCTTTTGTTCTTTGGTGGGTTGCGAGTAATATTTGGTCAAACTGACTGGTGGGAACCGAGCTTTGATGAGCTCGAAACAAATAACGTGTTGTGTTCTCTTACGCCCTGTTCGGTTAACGCAGACTGCGATGGTGTCTATCACTGCCCTTCAGGCGCTAATTGCAGCTACACAGGCACGTGTCAGATCTAGTCTTGGTTCAGCCTCAATGACACAGGTAGAGTGAGTGTCAGCAACTAGACAAAGCTTTTTTATATCGCAAACTTTATACGAGAACTTAATAATGGCGACCGGTCCTGAAGAACAAGAACGAACTGCAAACAAAGGTTGGAAAAAGCCTCCCCTTAGTCCGTTAGAGGAAAAAATAGAGTCACTCAGTAATAATATGCTAGGGACTATCTCAAATCCTGAGGTTTATAAGCTCTTAACGGAATCCAATGAGAACCCCTTTTTAATAATCAAGGAAGATGCGCTTTCACATATTTTAGATTATTCTAGAGACTATAAAGATCCCGTTGGTTATCACGAAGGAATCGAACCGCTCTGGGTCCATAGGATTCTCGTGTCAAAATTGGCGTCATTTGTCAGTAAGATGAATGGGTGGCGTTTTGGTAAACGAGATCTCGACTGGAAAGGCGGAAAGACTGACACACTTTCTTGCCCCAATTGCGGCAATCCGTTATTGCGAGTCGGAGATACACATACACATAACAAACCCAAGCACTACTACTATTGCTTACATTGCATGAAATCTTATTGCAAAGGGGGTAACCCCATTGAAAGATGCCCTAAGTCTCAGTTTCCCAAGCCAGAGACTAATGAGATAGACATTAAAGAATTATTCCTAGGGCAGATAATCGAGTAAATCATTTAGCTATAACTTTGCAGTCACTAAGTCAACCCAACATAGGTATAGGCTCAAACTACCCCAAAGCTCGGCAACACCATCACAAGCCCTGTGATTATCAGGTACAGGGCTATCAAGTAGTTGAGTATCTTCGGCGCTGCGAGTATCACTATACCAAAGACTACGCTCATTATACCCCAGATGAGCTGCGCGCTCACGATTATTTCTGCCATTTTGTTTTATTTGATTATTAGTTTTATGCTATTTTATGATAGGTTTGATTATTAGCCCTTTTACTTACTTTCTGTTACTGAAAAAGCAATAAAAGCTCATTCAAGCCTTTTATACCCTAACCTTCTAAAATCCCGCAAATTCCTTCTCTCACGCGAGTGAGGGCCTATGAATTTGGATTGCTTTGCCGAGAGGTAGAGCGAGATGATAATGAGGTCACAATGGCAACATATGTAAAATTTGAGACTCCGCAAGCTGTTGCGGACAAGGGTCTTGAGGCTATAGAGATAGCTAGGACATCAGGTAAGATAAGGATAGGCGTCAACGAGGTCACAAAGGCCATAGAGCGAGGCAAGGCCAAGCTCGTGGTCATGTCCGAAGACGTCGACCCGCAAGAGATAATGATTCACATACCGATTCTCTGCACAGAGAAGAAGATACCCTTCATGTACGTAAAGACGAAGGATGAGCTCGGCAAGTCCGCCGGCCTTAAGGTAAGCACCTCCTCTATCGCAATAGTCGACGAGGGAAAGGCCAAGAAGAACGTCGAGGACGTCGCCAAGGAGCTCGAGAAGATAGCAAAATAAGCTGAGCAAGCTAATACTTAAACATGGCTGAGAAGACTGAGGACTTAAAACACAAGACTGATAAGCCTGTAGAGGCCAAGAAGGACGTAAAACAGGAAGCAAAGCCTGCGGAAGCCCGAAAGGATACCAAACAGGTATCTGCGCCTGCGCCCGTAGATCAAAAACCTAAAGGTAAAAGCAATGTAATGGTTGGCGATGCGCATCCGTCACAAGTGGTCAAAGTGTTTAAAAAAGTGGGTCTTTACGGCGAGTGCTACCAAGTGCTTGTGCGTGTTCTTGACGGCCCGGACAAAGGCAACCTCCTGAGGAGGAACGTCAGGGGGCCTGTTAAAGAAAACGACCTGCTCATGTTGAAAGAAACAGAGAGGGATGTGAGGGCGATATAATGGTCACAAAAAGAAAGTGCAACTTCTGCAGCAAGGACATAGAAGCTGGTACGGGCAAGATGCTTATTGACGCCACCGGTGCCGTGTCCTTTTACTGCTCATCGAAGTGCGAAAAGTGCGTAGGGCTCAAGAGGAGCGCAAGAAAGATCAAGTGGACTCAGACGTACCTCAAGGAGAAGGCTATCCGTGTGCAGCACCTGGCTGAAGAGCGTAAGGCTGCTCCACCGGAGAAAAAGGCTGAGCCGAAGGCTGCTGAGGAGCCAAAAGCCAAGGCTGAGGAACCCAAGCACAAGGCTGAAAAACCTGCCGCAAAGAAGAAGTAGGCACGCGAAAGCTGCTTGCATCTTCCACTCTTTAGCTATTTGCGCCGCTCTTTAGCTATTTGCGCGGTTGTCTTGCATTACTCATTTGCATTAATCAGGCCAGTGTTAACTAGATCGCATTCAGCAACAAGACCCAGCATAAATAGCCGATTGCTCTCACGAGACGCTCAGGAGAATACCTTCTTTGTAGCGGCTATTATCTTATCGAGAGGCTGGTTTGCATTTATGTTGGCCAATAGCTTCTTCTTCGAGTAATACCCTATCAGGGGTGCTGTCATCTCCCTATAATGCACTAAGCGCTTTCTTACTACCTCTTCTTTATCATCGTCCCTCTGCAACAGGTCGTCCGCCGGGTGGCCCTTTGGGGGGTTCGGGGCGCAATCAGGATAGACGTTGTATATCTTGCCGGTGGCTTTCGAAGTCCTCCTTCCGGTTATCCTCCGGATGACGATGTTATCCGGGGCGCTGAAGTTCACAACCTTATCGATCTTCACACCGCTCTTATCCAGCTCCTCTGCCTGCGGGATGGTCCTTGGGAAGCCGTCCAGTATGAAGCCCTTTTTGCAGTCTTTCTGGGCAATGCGCTCCTTAAGGAGCCCTATGACGAGTTCATCAGGAACAAGTGCTCCTGCGTCCATGTAGGTCTTTGCCTTTTTGCCAAGGTCCGTACCTGCCTTTACCGCGGCGCGCAGTAGGTCACCAGTCGATATCTGGATTATGCCCAAGTCGCCTATTATGTGTTGCGCTATCGTGCCCTTGCCGGCGCCCGGCGGGCCGAGGAATATCAGATTCATTTTATTGCGGTTTAGTTTATTGCAGTTTAGCGGTTTGAGTTTGAGGGTTGGAGTATAAAAAAGTCGGCGAGTCAGATATGGAACATCTCGCGCGCGTTCTTCGTAGTCTGCTTGGCTACTTCCTCAAAGGAGATCATCTTCAGCTCGGCTATCTTGTGCGCTGAGCGTATTATGTTGGCAGGCTCATTGACCGTTCCAGGCTCAGGCGCAAGGTAAGGCGCATCCGTTTCTAGTACCAGGCTCTCAAGCGGAAGCTTTGCTGCAAACTCCTTTTTCTGTTTCGACGTCGCTACGTTGGTAGGTATTGAGACTAGATAACCGAGGTCTATGGCGCGCTCGGCTTCTTCCAACGTGCCGGAGAAGCAGTGCATCACGGCCTTCTCGACCCTTTCGCTCTCCAGGATGTCAAGCGCATTCTTTTCTGCATTGCGGCTGTGGATAAGGACTGGCTTGTCGTGCTCCCTGGCAAACCCAAGCAATTTGAGCAGGTTCTCTTTTTCCATGTCGCGGCCTTCTTGGTCTTTCACCCAGTGATAGTCAAGACCTATTTCTCCGACACCAATTATCTTATGGGCATTATCGCGAAGCAAACTCCATTGTGGGGCATATTCCTCAAATCTGTAGGGGCAGCAGCCTATCATTAAAAAGAAATCTTTAGCGCCCCTAAACTCGTTTAGCTTTTCAAATCCTGCTTGGTTCAGGCATGAGTTTATTATCCCCACACCCTCTTTGGCTGCGCGCGCAATGACATCCTTCCGGTTGCGGTAAAACTCTGGAAAATCAATATGCGCATGCGTGTCTATGAGTTTCACGGGTTAATTTCAACTGGGATGCTCAAAAATCAGAATATTACCTTGGAGAATATTTGATCGGCATAACTTATTTATACCCCGCATCAAACATAGAATGTTCTTAGAAACACTATGTGTGGATTTAAGAACGACTATAAGGGACTAATTGAACACATAAAAGATTGAGATGACCAAGACCTACGCTGAGATAAACGAGAAGATCCGCAAGGGAGATGCGGTAGTCCTTACAGCCGAAGAGATGATCAGCTATGTCGAAGAGCATGGCATAAAGAAGGCAGCTAAGGACGTCGACGTCGTGACCACAGGTACCTTTGGGGCCATGTGTTCCTCTGGTGCGTGGCTGAACTTCGGCCACTCAGAGCCGCCGATAAAGATGCAAAAGGTCTGGCTTAATGATGTTGAGGCGTATACAGGAGTAGCGGCAGTAGACGCATATATAGGTGCCACACAACTCAGCGAGACTGAGGGTATGGAATACGGCGGCGGGCATGTGATAGAGGACCTTGTTAAGGGTAAGGAAGTTGAGCTGCGGGCGACATCGTACGGCACCGACTGCTACCCAAGGAAGAAGATAGAGACAACGCTGACGATAAACGACCTGAACCAGGCGATATTATCTAACCCCCGAAACGCTTATCAGAACTATGCTGCGGCCACCAACGGATCGGACAGAACTATATACACTTACATGGGCAAGCTGCTGCCGAATTACGGCAATGTGACTTACACTACATCCTCACAGCTTTCGCCATTGATAAACGACCCGTATCTTGAGACCATAGGCATCGGCACTAGGATATTCCTCGGCGGGGCGCAAGGTTATGTGATAAACGAGGGGACCCAGTTCAGCACTGAGGTGCCAAGGAAGAACGACATACCAATTGGGTCAGCTGCTACACTATCGGTCACTGCAGACTTGAAGAAATGCAACCCGAAGTTCCTCAGGGGTGCGGTGTACCAAGGGTATGGCACTAGCCTAATGGTCGGTGTAGGCGTTCCTATACCAATACTCAACGAAAATCTGGCTAAATGGACGTCTGTAAGCGATGACAAGATATTCACAAGGGTCTTTGATTACTCAATACCCTCAAGGTCACGGCCGCCTATACGTGAAGTCAGCTACTCAGAATTAAGGTCAGGTAAGATCGAGCTTAATGGCAAGGAGGTCAGGACGTCGCCACTTTCGCCGCTCAGTACTGCGCGCGAGATATCGGATATTCTGAAGAAGTGGATACAGAAGGGCGATTTCCAGCTGACTGAGCCCTTGGAAAAATTCCAGAAGAAGGCAAGCAGGCCGATGAAACATGACGTCCATTATATCAAGGATATTATGAGGAACACAGTAACTACGACGCATGATGCGACAGTTACTGAGGTCTCAAAGCTTCTAATTAAGAATGGCGTAAACCACATCCCGATAGTCAGGGATGGGAAGCTAGACGGCATAGTGACGTCCTGGGACATCGCAAGGGCTGTCGCCGAAGGGAAGAAAACCCTTGGAGAAGTGGCTATCAAGAATGTGATAACTGCTCAACCCAGTGAGACGGTGGGGGTAATAGCGGAAAGGCTGGGCAAGAACAAGATATCTGCCCTGCCAGTGATAGATGCCAACCGCAAAGTACTAGGCATTGTGACTGCCGAGGACATAACAAAGTTCGTTAATAAATGATGCAATAGCTGATTGAAAAACAGATGACCAAGAAATATTTAGTAAACTTCGGAGAAACGCAGCTCGGGGAGCCAGTGTTAGCGGACTGCATACTGGAGACCAGGTCGAGGATAAACATCCTCAGGGCCGACGCTGACGGCAACATGCTGATCAAGTTCCCTGCAAGCGATGAGAAAAAGGTCCTTGAGTTCCTAAGGAAAAAGGGCCTCACCGCTAGCGAACAGAAGAATGTCGTTGAGTACGACCGGGACAGGTGCGTCGACTGCGGCGAATGTATATCCTTATGTCCAACAAAGGCATACAGCTTTGACAAGAATGTAAAGTTAGTCTATGACGAGGACCGCTGTGTGTTATGTGGCATATGTGTTGATGCCTGTCCACGAAGAGCTCTCAAGAAGCCGGAGTTCTAGGCCTAGGGGGTCTTTGCACCGAAACTTGCACGCTTATTTCTAGAACATGTACGAGGAAGATTTTGAGTATAAGGATACTATTCTGAAGGTCAAATGCAGCAGGGATATCAGTGATTTGGTCAAAAAATTTATTGTGAAGAAGAGACAAGAATTGGATGCTTACATAGCCCGCGACCCTTCATTCAGAACCTCGTTTGAGCCAATAAAGCTCAAAACAGGGGCACCAGGTATAGCAAAAAACATGGCTGCTGCGGCTGAAAAGGCAGGTGTGGGGCCAATGGCTGCCGTCGCCGGTGCAGTCGCAGAATTGCTTGTTGACGAAGCTGTTACTGAAGGGGTGAAGTGGGTTATCGTAGAAAATGGTGGGGACATTTGCCTTTACGGCAATCACGATTTTGTGATATCTATATATGCTGGGAAGTCACCGCTCTCAGGTAAGATAGGCTTTGCCATAAACCCCAGCAAGAAGAAATATGGTGTTTGTACATCATCTGCATCAGTCGGGCACTCGATAAGCCTTGGGAAATCTGATTCTGTGACGGTTTTTGCTAAAAACACGGCTGTGGCGGACGCGTTTGCCACCGCTATTGGCAACCATGTGAAAGAGGTCGAAGACGGGATAAAGTTCGCGAAGAAGTTCGTGGGCAAATATATAGATGGTGCCCTCATAATCAAGGGCGAGAAGATCGGCAAGATAGGCAACATACCTGAGCTGTTGAAGCTCGGGTGCTGTGATTAAGTAGGCAGTAATAGGTTCCTCTTAAGCGAAAAATGCGGGGGACGCGATTCGAACGCGCGCAGGCCTAAGCCACAAGGTCTCTTTTTTGTCTTCATTCCTGAGTCTTCAGTCCTGAAGAACAGATCCTAAGCCTTGTCCGTTTGACCAAGCTCCGGCACCCCCGCAAAAGGTCTTGAGTCTACTGTCCACAGTTTTGGCAAAAGCCAAACCCGTGGGATCGCTCGTAGAGCGATCACACCTGTTTTGATCGACCTTTTCTTAAAAGGTCGGAAGGTGCGGAGATTTTGAGCTATGGGGAATAAAAGGGGCAGTACGAGCAATTCACCGGTTCTCTTTAAACCGCTGCTCATCGGCCAAGACTACTGAAGTCTCAACCTGCCTTTCGGGTATGTTCCAGTATTTTCTTAATAGTTTCTCTTTTTCCTGAGGTGTAACAGTGTCAAAACCGTGTTTTCTATAGAAGGATATAGCCCACCCAGCATCAGCCCATGTACCTATCAGAATCGGCTTGTTCGTAAGCTTGCGCAGATGTTCCAGCAAGCTGGTTCCAATCCCGGACCGCTGCTTATTTGGGGCTACGTAAGCATGCCGTATCAATGCCACATCCTGCATGTCCTGTATGCCCATGACACCTAACAGCTTGCCGCCGTCTAAATATCCATAGAACAACACACCAGATGCTATCTCGTTTTTTAGCTCACGGGCACTCATATAGGGCTCATGATAGCGGTCTGCAGGGATTATGCCACTGTATTTCACCGCTGAAGCGTTGATGACCTGGAGGACATTATCCAAATCCTTATCAGTGCACCTACAAATCATTTTAGACAATAAAATGCGGGAGACGCGATTTGAACGCGCGCAGGCCTAAGCCACAAGGTTTCCGCTCTTTAGGAGATCTTCGTTCTGAATCGCTCCTAAAGATCCTGAGCCTTGTCCGTTTGACCAAACTCCGGCACCCCCGCAAAAGGTTACAAAATGTTCAGCAGAAGCTAAGAGAGTAAATTGAAAGAAAGGGAATAAAAGACGCGATAACCCAAAGCTAATAAACGTAAATCATAAGGTTTACGCATTAGCCTCTTTCGGCTTTGATTCCACAGGAGCAAGCGTTTTTGGCTTCGGCTCTGCTGGAGCAGATGCTTTTGGCTTCGGCTCTGCTGGAGCAGATACCGCAGGCTTTGGTTCCGCAAGCTTGGACTCAAAAGGTTTCTTCTCGGAAGACTTCTTGTCCTTGTCAACCTTGTCCATAGCCTTGACCTTTAACATGACCTTATCCATCTCACGCTTCTCCTTTGCCCGGATTTTCAAGCGTTTTTCTTTCTCGGTTGTGTGGATGCCGTCTTTCACAAGGTGCCTGTGCTTGGCACAGCTTATGCATGCATAACCCTTGCTGCCACCCATCGATACAACTTCAGCTACTTCGTAAATGTCACGCGACAACCTGCCGCCTGTGTTTACCTGCACCGCTTTGTGCTTCGGCACATTCCTTCCGCAGAAAGTGCACTTAACAATTTGGTCCTTACCTCGGCCAGACCACCATTTGCCCCATTCACCCATGAAATCACCTATTAAAGGAGGAAAAACGGATATTTAGAAGGATTGACTATAAAAGGGCTTTGGGCGGTCTATGCGGCTTTTCTGTAAACGATGTGAGTCTAAGATAAAAGCTAAGCTGAGAATGAAAACGCCGAGGCTGGGATTTGAGGTCTCCTGTCTTAGGTCTTGAGTCCTGTCTGGAGGGAGCATTCAAGTCTTCTGTCTTCTGTCCTGTTTTAGGTGTATTATGGATACTGACATAAAAGCACTGATTACGCTACCGACTAGCAGGAAACTTGAGTCGTCTTATTGGGGAAGTTTTCTTTAAATTCTGAACAGTCATTGGCCATGACTATTTTTATGCTCAATTTCTGTAAACCATTTAGAGAATACAAGAGCTCAGGTTCGCATATCTGAAGGTCACCTATTCTCACTTGTTTCAAATTTCTCAGTCCAGTTATGGGCGTCACATCCAAACAAGTCATGTTAACGTGGAAATAATTATCATATACTGTTTTTACCGAAGGTGAAGTTATATCCAAACTTGGTTGGTAGAAATTGTTTGGGTCTAGGGCTATACTGTATTCTAATTCCTCGAGATTCTCAAGATATGCAAGTGGGGTGATATCCGAAATCTGTGTGTTGCGTATATTTAAGGCTCTAAGTTTCTTCATATTTTTAATTGATGAAATATCAGAGACATTAGTATAAGAGATTACCAAAAGTTCCATGTCTACCATTCCACTCAACGCAAAAATGTCAGAAACCTTAGTGTTTTCAAGAGTCAGACTTCTTAAGCTGGTTAAGGCATTCAGGGGCGAAATATCGCTTACTTGGGTCCAGCTTAGGCTGAGCGCTTCTAAATTGGACAATTGTGCGAGAATTGATACGTCTTGAATATCTGATCCGCCAGGCTCGAACAAACTCAAGCATTTAGCGGATTTCAAATAGGCAAGGGCATTGGGGTCGCCAGCTACGGCCGCATTGAATTGCTGAACGTCGCCATAGGAGATCGTGCAATATCGCAAAACATCTTCTATTGGCATTTTAGGGGTAGTGCTGGGCGGTTGAGTCGTTTGAACGTTATTACCCACATTGGGGGTAACAGACGAGGAGGGATTTTGTCCCATGAAGAGCAATGCAGCTACCGATATTATTATGACGACTGCCCCGATTAGTGGGATAATTAATTTCATCAGGTTATTTTGGCAAATAACCTACAAAAATGCGTTATTTTTAAGGTGCGCATATAGTTTATCTGCCGCACGAGGCTTATCCCCTCAAACTTAGTCCTTCTCAAGAAGTCGCTATAGAGCTTCACGTTCTCCGCGGGCTGCCCCTCGGCGAGCTGCGCGAAGCTCTTCTCATACTTTTTCCCCAGATTGTAAATCCGGTTGTTCCCATCCCACCCAAAAGGGTTGGAATCCCTTCCGGGCACTCTACTTTTTGGTTTAAGTCCCTTAGTTTTTGTCATTTTTCAGTCCTTGAAACGGGACCGAAGACACGAGACTGCAGACCTGTCTTGCCTCCTTAAGACAAGACCCGAGACTGCAGACACTTGACTTTCACCTGAAAGGTGAGACGCCGAGGCCGGGATTTGAACCCAGAAGCCCCGAAGGGCACTGAATTAGCAGTCCAGCGCGTTACCTGGTTCCGCCACCTCGGCAGGATACTATGCTCAGCCTCGCCTGACGAGGGCCTTCGACGAGACTCTTTAGTTAGGGAAGTCGAACGGACCTCGGCAATTATAAGCCAAGAAAGCGATTATTTTGAATTAACGGACATATAAACCCTGAACCCGCCGCCCTTGGCAAGCGTCTCGACGTTGCCAAATACGTCTTTCATCCGGGTTTCAAGCCTAGAGCCACCCTTGTTATGCCTTGAGACTATCTGCAGGCTGCCGCCCTTGGCAAGGTGCTCTTTGCACTCTTGTATGAGCGCCAAGAGCCGCTGCATGCCGATAGCCATAGGCGGGTTCATGATTATAGTGTCAAATTTTTCGTTGATCTTTTCAAAGAAATCGGACTCAATGACAATTGCATTGGGTATCCTGTTCAATGCTATGTTCTCCTCAGCAAGCCTCGCAGCGCGCTCATTTATCTCGGCCATGGTGACCGAGGACTCGGGACTCACGACAGCTGCAGATATACCCAATGGCCCATAACCACATCCAAGGTCCAGTATCTCGCCCTGCAGCCGCATATTTTCTATTAACAATACGGTCGCATTGTCAATCTTCTTCGGCGAAAACATGCTTGAAGAGGTCTTGAACTGCAGGTTCCTGCCATTCATAAAAAGACCGATGGTCCGCGGCCTCTGCACTGACTTTGGCTTTTTAGAGAAATAATGCTCAGCCTTTGGCTCTGTAAAGTCAGGATACCGTTCCCTTGGTCTTTGTTTCTTCTGTCTTCTCATTTTCAATCTCCGTTCCAGCCTCTTGGCCAGCGCCTTGTTCTGGGTTTTCAGACGTCTTCCATCCACGTGGATATGTGCCGGTGTCCATGAAGACCTTGTCAGTCTTTACCACAAAGCCCTTCTTTGCGCGCATTATGTCTTCTGTGCCTTCAATTGACTGCCCAACCGCAACAAGCTCGTCCTTAAGCGACATCATTGCTACTATAGCCCCTTTGCCGAATTTTTCAAGCTTGACGATGCCGGGAACCGCAAGCTCTGAGCCATGGCAGAGGGCATCGATCGTGGAGTCCCTGACCCACACCTTGGGCAAGTCGGCTGCTGCGGCCTCCATCGGCATCACACAGCGCCTAAGGAACTTCTCATTGCCGCCCTCCTTCCAGAAGACATAAGCGTCTTTAAGGTCCTGTAGCGTAACCAAGTTCTCTTCCTCTTTGAATACACCACTCTTTACTCGCCTGAGCTCCTGCATGTGCGCTTCAGTGCCTAGAATAAGACCAAAGTCATGGCAGTATTTTCGTATATATGTCCCAGCCTCACAGGATATCTTGAACAGGACATCGTTTTCTTCCATCTCGATTACTTCGATGCCATATACCTCACGCTTCCTGAGGTCACGTTTAACAGCACTCTTGACCGGAGGGCGCTGCCAGAGCAAGCCCTGTAGATAAGTAAAAAGTGACATTGTGTCCTTCTTGGACGCATGCTTATGGAGCCTCATGAGGCAGACATATTCCTTTGTTGAAAGGAGCATAAGGTCTGCAAGCCTCGTAGCCGTGCCAAGAAAGACAGGCAGGCATCCTGAAACGGCAGGGTCTAGGGTGCCGCCATGGCCGGTCTTAGCATGCATTATGTCTTTGATCCAGGCAGCTACCTGGTGCGAAGTCGGTCCCCTGGGCTTGTCTAGGTTTATGACCCCCTTCTTCAGCAGCTCCTCGATGGGGCGCTTGTCAGGCGGACAGCCGTAGTTCGGGTCTGTCACGTCCTCAGACTTCACAAATATGTCTGACATGAGTTAATTAGAAAAGCGTAATAGAAGAAGGACTTAGGGGTAAAAAAAGCACTGAGAAAAGGTTACTCTTTCTTTGCCTTCTTGGCTTTCGGCTTCTCTTCCTTAGCCTTTAGCTTCTCTTCCTTAGCTTCAGGCTTGGCTTCAGGCTTCTTGGGCTTTGGCTTATCTTCCTTAGCCTTTGGCTTAGCTTCCTTCTTTTCAGCCTTTGCTTCAGCATTGGCAAGCTTTGCTGCGCCAACCTTAGCAAAATCGCGAGCCACCTTTGGTAACAAACCCTTTTTTTCAAGGGCCTTTGCAACCTCTTCGTCAGAGGCGCCCTTCTTTATCTCAAGGATGTCACCAGTGGGCTCTAAATGAAGAATGTTACACTGTCTTCGCCTTACATCTGTTATCTCGCGCGGGCCGGTTATCATCACGTAGCCTTCAGTAGCTTCATCTATGATTACACAGTACCTGCCAGCTTCTCTTCCTGTGAGCTTCTTACACACACTCCCGATATCTATTGCGACCATCTTATAGGGCGAATTGCTGATTATTTGACACTGAACCTATAAAAACCCTCCAGATGTCAAAAGCTCTTGAAAAATGATATAGTGGGCGAAGTTTTTCATAGCTTTTTCACGTCTATCGCAGCGATGCACTGTTGAAGCGTCTCATCAGGGGTATTGCTATCAGTCTTTATTATGAGATCATACACTGACATGTCGGTCAGGTCGATTCCATAAAAGTCCATATACCTTTTTCTCTCACTGGCCTCACGTCGCTTAATATGCTCGCGAGCCTCCTTAAGTGAGATCCCATCCCGCCCAGAGATCCTCTGCGCCTTTACCTCAGGAGAGGCATCTAGCCAAATCTTGAAGTCGGCTTTGAGTATGTGGGCACCCAACCGCGAGTCCATTACGCAACCACCGGACTCTTTCGCAACTATGTCCTTTTGCTTGCAGTCCAATTCCTTGTCAACAGAAGAGTCTTTCTCAGCGCTAGCACTAAGCTCGAGTAAAGAAATCTTCTTCTCTTTGGCAAGGTTGCGCATTATCGACCCTACTGAGTAGTAGGGGATATCATAACGCTCGGCAAGTTTTCTGGCCAGAGTGCTCTTTCCGCTTCCGACAGAGCCTCCGACCGTTATTATCATCTTGCCGCGGTTAATCCTCGGTCTTCTTTGTAGGTTTCTCTTTGGCTGGAGCCTCGTCAGCCTCTTCCACCTCGAGAGCGCTGAGGTCCTGCGCCTCGACGTCAGCCCTTGCGGCTTCTGCTTCTATCTTTGCCGCCTTCTTGACATTTTCAGGCAACGACGCATACCACTTAGAAGGCAGGAACTTCTCTAAAGTCAGGTCCCGCTTAACAGCAAATCCGCTCTCCATCCGCGTCTTGTATTTCTCCACTTCCTTGACGCACTTGTGGCAAAGGACTCCGCCGAATTTCCTCGACACGGTCCTTGCACTGCGAGCCATCTTCTGTACCCTGTTGGGGGAATCGCGCGGCACGCCGGCCAGCTTCCCGGAGCATCTGCCACATATCGCCCTATCTGGCTTCTGCTTGAGATAACGCGAAACATTCTTCCCGGTAGGGGTCCTCTGTTTTATGATCCTCATCCCCTTCTTGCTTTTTCTCTGCTTCATTTTGATCAGTGTTTAGATTGAAACTTGGCTTCCTTTGTTTCCTTAGTGTCCTTAGCTTCTTTAGCCCCTTTAGCATCCGCAGCTTCCCGCTCGATTTTCTCAATGTGCTTTATGCCCTTCCAGTGGCCCCAAAGAACACGGTTTTTCAAAGGCGATAGAACGGCACCTAGTACTAAGTATGTAACAAAGTAGTATATGAACCATCCTATCTGGATACCAAAGAGGTTTATCTCAACTGCGCGGTAGATGGGGATTATCCCAACTGATTCATCTAATAGCTCTGACGCCTGGCCTGGCGAAAAATCTGCTGTCAATGATCCTGGCGGGACAAATTTGACGTTATAAGTCTTCTCATCTGATTTGTTATCGGAGGTAACCTTGACATTATAAGACCTTGCCCCTTCTGCTGCAGTCACTTCCCACCAGACTTGCATTCGGTCACCCTGGTCGCCCTTGTCGTCAAGCTCGAAGGCGTTCAGGTTCTCGCCACGGACTGTAACATCCTGAGAAACCAGTTCTGCCGTGATTTTCTGCGGCGAGTCATCAAGGTTCTTCAGTTCCACGCCGACAGTGGCTCCAGTTGTACTCAACGGCGCCAATGCAAGCGCACCGCTAAGAACCCAGAATACCACTAAGAACAAGGGCATAGAGATCATCATGGTCTTCATCCTCAGGCGCATGTTTTGCCCCATGAGGCCCATTAGCTCCTTGTTGGCTTCCATCATCGCCTTGGTGTCCTTCTTCTTCTGGAGCTCCTTTATCTCACGCTGCTTCTTTCGTATGGTGAGCTCCATCTTCTTGGCCTTCTCTCTGTCATGCATAAGCAGCTCTAGGCCTATTGCAACCAATGAAAGCCCTGCAGCCAATGCCGGTATGAGTAGTTCCCAAGTCATTCAAACACCCTTATTAGAGTATGGTAAACGATAAATGAGTATAATGTGATATGTAAGCCTAAGTTATCCGCCCATGAATTTTCTCAAAGCAGGCGAAAGCTCATTCATCTGCTCCTTCTTTATGTCTTCGTACATCCGATATAGGATACCGACTGTCAATAAGATTCCCGTTCCCGTGCCAAGCGCGCCGGTAAGGTCGGCTAAAACTGCTACAAGGCCTACTACTACTGCTGAAACAACGGTCAGCTGGGGTATATACCTTTCAAGGACCCGCTGTATCACGCGCTTGTCTGCCCTGAAGCCAGGGATCTGCAAGCCAGAGCTCTCCATCTGGTCTGAAACCGTTTCAGAGTCCATGCCGCTCATCATCACCCAGAAAACGCCGAATATTACGCAGAACAGCACAAAGACGATTATATAGGATATTAAGTGCATGACGGCATCGAACCTGAATAGCTGCTGGATGCTACTTGGGTCCAATATACCATATAATTCACCGGGCGTCATGAGATACCCAAGGCCACCTTTGTCTAAGCTCTGCACTATCTGGCCTCCTTCGACCTGGCCTAAAATGGGCGCACCCATGCCGGCAAACAACCCAGCAAAAAGGACCACGTTAGCAAGCACCGCACCAGCTAGGATAACCGGTATGTTTGACGTGTAGAAGAATTTCAGCGGGTATCGTGCGCCGATGCCGAACCGCCCGTATGACAGGGGTATCTCTATCTTAAGCGACTCCAGATATGCCACTGCTAGGAAGACCAATATAGTCATAAGCACCGGCCAGAGGACTACGACATCCAGCACACCTTGTGACAGCTGGCTGAGGAAGAGGATCACCTTTCCGCTGTTCTGGTAGGGGTTGAACGCGCCTACGACTATGCTCTGTGAGACGCCGGCTGCTATGAACAACCCTATGCCGCTGCCTATGCCCCACTTGGAGACTATCTCATCTAAGAACATTAGCAAAATCGAGGCAAGCGCTATCTGCATCGTGACTAAGAGTATCAGCCCCATATCCCCCTGAACCTGTACGGGTATGGCGCCCACGCTCACGAAGGCATAAGCCTCAAAAATCGATATGGCTATCACAAGCAGTTTCTGCGTGCCCTGGAAGACGGCCCGGTCCTCTTTGTTATGGAGGTCCAGGTTTATCATCTTCGCCCCCACTAGGAGCTGTAGTATGATGGAAGCGGTCACAATAGGCCCGATACCTATGGACATCAATGTACCCAAATCAGAAGCGAACACTATCTGCATGATACCGAGGTTGGACTCACCGGGCGCTTTTGCACCAACGGGGGTCACCTGACCCATTAGTAAGAAAAGGAGTAAGACCAAACCTACCCAGATAAACTTCTGTTTGAGGTTTATGTGCTTCTCCGGGGCCTTTACCTCTGGGAAATGCCTGAACAGAGGCTCCAGCTTATATAGTATCGACGCCATTGCTCACTGCCTTGCCGCCAGCTTTTTCTATCTTGCTCTTAGCTGACTCTGAGAATGAACAGGCTTTTACTTCGATTTTGTGCGTCAGATTGCCGGACCCGAGGACTTTATCGTAGCCAAGCTCACAAAGGTCTATTGAATATCCGTGGGCAGTCTTCTTTGCCTTGCCCTCTGCGACCCACTTTTCGATCCTTTCGTTAATATCAGACAGGTTTATAATCACACTTTTATCAACCAGACTTGCATGGCGCTTAAAACCGGTCTTACCGCGAGCAATGCCTTCTATGAACCCCTGCTTCTGCTTGTGGGTCCAGGAACCTGCTTTGCCTCTGCCGCCCCTTGAGCCGGCGCCCCTATGCTTCTGGGAATTGCCATAGCCGCAGGACCTGCTTCCAAGCTTCTTGTGTATCTTTCGGTTTTTCTGTGCCATCTTATGATAAGTTCGTTAAGAGTCCTTAAACTTAAGCTTTTGTCTTGATGCCAGCCATCCGCTTCAGGAGCTCGTTTATGTCCTTGCCACGGTAGCCAAGCGATCCACCTACGGTAACTGTTTTCTTGATACCTGCCCTGCTGTGGCCGCCCGATGGCGGATGCAGCTTGAACATGGGCTTGATGCCTGCTTTCTTGAAATTTATCTCACCTGAGAGGAATTTCTTTGCAAACTCCTTGGCTTCTGCAGTCTTCAGCCGCTCGTCAGCCGCCTTTCGGCCCCACTTCTCAACGATTTCTTCGAAAAGCGTTGGGTCTATCTCGCCCCATGTAATATAATCTTTAGATCTTTGTACCATGCCCATATATACTGGGGTCGGCTCTAATACGGTCATCCAGTTGACTCGATTAAGGTGTAGCATTGACATAGTGTCTTCGGTTTTGTCCTTTACGTGGACTTTCCCTCGTATCCTAATCACCGCTATTTTTGCGCTATTGTGCACCTTCTCAATCTTTGAACCTACAGGCTTGTTCTCCTTCTTCGGCTCGTTTTTCTTTGTTTCAACCATTGTTTTGTTATACCTTTACTTTTGCTATACCTTTACTTTTACTTCCTTGACACCCTTTGAGACTTCTTCTTTGAATGTAGAGAGCTTCTTCAACGCATCGTAAATCGCAAGCACTTGGTTAATGACAGTCCTTGAGTGGCCCTGTGAAGAGAGCCAGACGTCGCGTATGCCTGCAAAATCTAGGGTTACTTTAGAGTTATCACCAACCACAAGCCCGACTCCCCTGGGTGCTGGCTTAAGTGTTATCTCGACAGACCCCATCTTGCCTGTGACCTTGTACGGCACTGTGTGTGGTTCGCCGCATCCACACTCCCAAGACGAACAAGCCCTCTTGACGGAGATGATATTCAGCTTTGCCCTGCTCATTGCTTTTTTTATCGTTGGGCCAGCTTCGACACCCTTTGACATGCCGACGCCGACGTGGCCGTTCTTGTCACCGACCACTGCGAGAATACTGAATTTCATCCTTCTGCCGCTGTCAAGGGTCCTTTGTACCCGCCTTACACTGACCACCTCTTCATTGAGGCCGGGGAGAAGCTTGTTTACTATGCCTGCTTCTAATATTGGAGAGCCCTGCTTTAAGATGTCATCTATATGGGTTATCTCACCAGCAGCTACTTTTTTGCCTAGGGTCGTCTTTGGCACCCAGACTTCCTGTTCATCATCATCATATGACGGGCGCGGTCCCCTGCCTTTTGAATTCTTCTTGGGATATCGGCCACCGCGCTGGCCGCCGCGCTGGCCACCGGCACCGCCGTATGGCCGCTTCTGTTGTGACTGTGCTTGCGGAGCCGCCGTCTTGGCCGCTTCAACGACCTTCCCAGTTTTTGTTTCCTCTGTCATTTTCAGAACTTTGAGTCTATTGCTTTCTTAACCGCGATCATTTTGGACTTTGTCTCGCCTTTCATGTGCGCACCCTCGATACGCTCCTGTGGTGGGAACACTGATGCGTCGTGCGGTATGTCCACACCTGCATCCACTGCGCCTTTCAGGGACGCAAAAACCCTGGAGCCTTTTATCACATCTGTGAAACCTAAATCCAATATGGCTTTTTCGACTTTTGCTTTCTTTGCCTTCTTGCCGCATAGGTACCCTGTGAGGTAAGCGACTGGCAAATTACACCTGGCACTGCTCCAGCCGAGCTTCACAAGCTCTTTTGAAGACCCGCTAAAGAGGATCTTATCACCTGTTTCACCGTGAATTATCATCTGACAGAGGACATTTTTGTTTGAGATCCTGACAATCATCCTTGGAACGTTAGACTTCAGCATAGCCAAGCGCTTCCTGTAGTTTGTCTTGCCTTCTCGCTCCCTTCGGAACTTGACTTTGTATTTTGGTCCGGTTGCCATCTTATTTCTTTAATGCTTTCTTAGTTTCTTCTTTCAGAACCCCTGCAGTCTTCATGGATTCCTTGAGCGTTCTGAGGTTAGCATATCCGCCACCCTTGACACCACGATAATACTTTCTGTGTGTTTTTACATCAATCGTTTTTTTGGATTTCAGGTTCTTTAGGAACTTTCTTTGGGAGCGCACTTTGGCCATCCACTTGACCTTTGCAGATTTCCTGCCGCCGGTAGTACCCTTGCGCTTCCCGTGGCCAACAGCCTTTCTCTTTTTTGTGAGCAACACCCTCTTCTTCGCTCTTGCCCGGGTCTGAACCTTCTTTGGCTTTTCCTTGATGAAGCCCTGCTCTATCATCGACCGCACGTCTTCACGCGTCATCGCCTGTGCAATGTCAGTAGCAGCCTCTGGGCTGACCCATACCCTTGACTGGCCTATGCCAAGAACGCCCGCAGCGATCCTTTTTTGTGTCTTGAGGTTGCTCATGTTAGTCTTTGTATATTGTTTATAACATAACGTCTGTTTCTTATTTGAAGTTTAATATCTGTATCTTTTTCTCCTGCGCAAGCTTCTGTATCTCGTCGCGCTTCCTTCGGCCGACAGTTGCGCCGATTATAATCGCTTCAGTCTTTGGATTTATACCGGCAATCTGCGACACATTGAGAACCCTGATTGGCTTATACCCTGTTGGGTGCAAGCCCTTGACGCTCTTCGGGGTCATGTAACCCACCTTTGGCGAAGCCCTCTTCCGTTTTTGCGCAAGGCGCTGGCCTGAGTCGATACCGGACGGCACTCTCCACCTGTCTTTGACTCGTATAGTCTTGCCGAAGCCGTCCCTCCTGAACATGCGTTTCTTTTTCTCAAGGCGAGACTTTTCCTTGGCTTGCTCACTTGCTTCAGAGGTCCTTGCTATCCTATAGGAAGGCTTCTCTTTCTTCTTTGCTTTCTTAGCTTCGTTCTTGACTTCCTTTTTAGCGCCTTTCCCTGCCCTTGCTTCGAGCTTCTTGTCGCTCTTTGCGTCCGTGATTTCAGGCTTATCAGCCTTCTTGACATCCTTTGTGTGCCCTTTGGCCCCGTCGCTGTGCTTAGTTTCAGTCATCTTACTTTAGCGGCTTGCTGTCCTTCTCAATAATGTAAATGCCATCTTGGAATACCCGCCTGTCGCGGTTCGTCACCCTGCAGAGCTGCTCGATCTGCGACGCGCACAAGCCTACAGTCTCTCTATTTGATCCGGAAAGCGTTAGTTCCTGCCCGACAATCTTGACGTCCACGTCTTTTATCATATTCATCGACCTGGGAAACTTTTCGCCAAGGAAGTTGTTTACAACGAACTTCTCGCCGTCCACTTTCATCGTCATCGGGAAGTGCGCATATACTGCCTTCAGTTTATAAGTCACGCCTTTCTCAACGCCGACTGCCATGTTCTTTACGTGGCCAAGGATAGTTCCGACATCCGCGCGGTCCGCTTTCTTTGGTGAGTCTGTCCAGACCTTGATCGCATTGCCTTCCTTCTTCATCTCGACATGCTTTGCCTTGAAAGTCCTGTGGCTCTCGCCATGCTTTCCTTTGACAGAGACTTCCCGGCCTTTTATCTCGACCTGCACGTCGTTCGGAATTGTGTAATCCAGTTCGTACATATTAGTAAACGTAAGCTATGAGCCGCCCCCCTAAGCATTTCTTCTTTGCGTCGTAATGCGTCATCAATCCGCTTGAAGTGGACACTATGATTACACCGAAATCCCTGGCTGGCAGGTATCTCTGCTCCCATTTCTCATAGTCTTCCCTCTTTATGGCAAATCTCGGCTTTATGGCGCCGCATTTGTTGACCTTGTGCGTGAGGGTTATCCTGAACTTGCCGCCCTTGTTGTCGGCTATCTGCTCGAACTCGCCTATGTAACCGAGCTGCTGCATGATCTTAAGGACGCCCTTAAGCAATTTTGACGTCGGACCTATTACAAGCTCCGGCTTGCCCACAGACTCAGCGTTCTTCAACGCAACCAGCGTGTCGTTAAGTACGTCCCGTTTCATTCTTACCTATATTTCTGAAAACCTAAATTTCGCGCAATCTCCCTGAAGCACTGCCTGCAGACGACAAGGTTGTACTTCTTGATTAGCGCCTGCCTTCTTCCGCAGATCTTGCACTGAGCGTTCTTAGCCATTCTCTATCTTCGCACCAAATTCCTTCCCGATGAAATACATCGCTTCCTCTTTTGATAATAAGTGTTTCGCACCGATTTTCGACTTTCCTATCTTGCGCCTTTTGATCCTGAAGCCAGGCCGCTCGATTGTCACAGAGACCTGCAGCCCCATTGTCCCGATGTTTGGGTCATACTTCATGTTATCAAAGAAGACGTACTGCTCGATGCCGAATGAGAAGTTGCCGATCTCATCAAAGTTGCTCTCCTTTACAATCAGATCCACCGCAGTCAAGGCTCGCTTCAGGAACGCAGCTGCATCCGCACCGCGAAGAGTTACCTTTGCACCAATGGGCAAGCCCAGCCTTAAGCCCCATGCAGGTATCTTGCACTTAGAGTAAGTCTGCACGGGCTTCTTGCCTGTCAGCTTCTCAAGAAGCTTTACCGCAGGCTCCATATTTTCGCCCTTCGAGCCGACACCTATGTTAGCCACTAGCTTCTCGATATAAGGCTTCCTCATCGGCTGCTCAGTCCATTCCTTTGCGTAATCAGTCATATTGCTATCTTGGAGGTCTTGTCCCCGACTATGTAAATGTAATCCGTATTCGTAGTGACCTTCTCGCCGTCGCACTCAATCGTCGTCAGGCTTTGTAAATTCAGTCCCGCCTTTGTGACTTCAACTATCTTGCCCATCTTGCCAGCGTGCCTGCCCTTGGCTACAAATGCTACTTTCCCCACACCCGGCTCTATGAATTCCACTATCTTCATCTCGGGCACTTTCACGACTGCAGTGCCGCCGACTTGATACTTCTTTGAGTCCTTGGTCTCGATAAGCAGGTTTTTGCCGTCGTATAGGTTTAGCTGCAGCTTGCCGCCCTTAATCATCGTCTTATTCAAGAGCCTGCAAAGCTTTGTGTCATGCTTGCCCTTTACCTCTTTTGGGATGAGCCTTGCCCTGTTGTCAACAAGCATTAAGTACGTCTTGTCTATTTTCTCTATTGACACTATATCAAATAGGCCGATCGGGTATTTATCGTCTTTCACCCTCCTGCCATCGACAAGAACAATGTTGTTGTTGAGTATAAACTTTATTTCCTTGCGGTTCTCAGCCAAACCTAGATAATCCCTAATCATAATTCCTAACGGCACTGCAAGGTCCGCTGGGTGCGGGCCTGGGGCAGGGGATATAACCCATACCTTCTCTTTCCTGTGAATCTTCATCGCCTTTGGCGATGCCAGAGCTTTTAGGTTTGTCATTTCTCAACAATCCAATCCTTTTTAGTTTTTTCGTCTATTCCTTTTTCTGCAATCTTGATTTCTTTGCCTTCCTCTGATTTCTCTACCTTCTCGGCTTTCTTTTCCTCAGCCTTGGCCTTCATCTCAGCTTCCTTGGCCTTGCGCTCCTCATCAAGCTTCTTGAGGCGAACCTCTTCTTTCTTGACTTCGCCCTCGATGACCTCTTTGCTGACCTTCCGCTCGAGGACCTTTTGCCGCTCCTTGTCGCGTATGTCAATATCTATTATTAAAAGATTCGCAGGCTTGACAGCCCTGAGAACATCGGTGCCATCGCGCTTCTTGATTGTTGCCTTGTCTACATAGACTTTTGTCTCACGGACATCCACCTTCATGATTTCGCCTTCGATTCCCTTGAAGTCGCCTGAGACGAATTTAACGCGGTCGCCCTTGCGCACCTCGAGGTTTCGCCTGTTGAACTTCTCTCTTAACGGCTTGCTCAAGGTAACTGCGAGCAACTTGTGCTTAGCGTGAAGTGGCATTGAATACAGTCTCTTCCTCTGCTTCCTTGCCTGGGATGTCTTTGTTTTCATTTCACACAACTATCTTTGCATTTCCACCGATGAGCTTCCAGCGGTCAAGGACCTCTTTTGCAATTGGGCCCTTGATCTCGGTACCCTTCGGCTTTCCATCATCATCTACAAGGATGCAAGCATTATCAGCGAATTTGACCCGCGTCCCATCTGGCCTCCGGAACTCTTTCTTTTGGCGGATTATGATTGCCTTGAGCACTTGGTGCATAAGCTCCTGCTTGCCCTTTGTTGCTGAGCCGATTACGTAATCGCCCAGGCCAGCAGCAGGAGTCCTCCTTCTGACGCCCTTGTAACCCTTGACTGTGAACATCTGGAATAGCCTGACACCTGTGTTGTCAGCGACTGTCAACTCCGCCCCTAACGGCAGACTCCTTGGTATATACGCAGCTATTCCTTGCATTTTATCGCTTTCCTGATTTTTTCTTTATACTGATCTTCTGGCCCTCTTTGGGCTTCTTCTTCTCGAGGACAACGAAGTGTACTGTCTTTGACAATGGGCGGCACTCGGCAATCTTGACGACGTCACCCACCTTCGCAGCTATCTCCGAGGGGTTCCTTGCCTTGATCCTTGTGTGTCGCCTCTTCATCCTTTCGTATTTCTTGACTTTTATAGTGTAATCAATCCTCACAGTCACAGTCTTTTGCATCTTATCGCTGACCACGACACCTTCAAACACTGACCCGCGCGCCAGTATTTTCTCCTGAGAGACAGCCTCTTGCTTGACTTTTTCGGCCATTTTGTTTCTAAAGAAACACAATTAGAAGACAATCCTCATCTTCTTTTTGATGCGTTCCTCGGGTCTGCCTAGAATAAGCGACCCATTGACTAACAGCTCATCGCCGTTATCAGTGTGGATCGAAAGAGAAACTTTCTCCTTCGCTACTGTTTTAGAACCTTTCGGCCCCGTGAGAGTGATTGTCTTTTGAGTCTCATCCGTTATCTTTCCGGACAGACCCTTCAGGGACGGATCGCTCGAGTCTGCGACCTCCGCAGAGAGCCCGATCAATTCATGCCTCAGTATATTATAAGGCGTTATGTCCCCGACCATTATGTCTCGATGGTGTTCTCGGGGAAGCCCAATGATATCAGGGTTTCCCTTGCCCTTTTGACATGATCGCCCTGCAATTCGATGACCCCATCTTTCACGGTGCCACCGCATGCAAGCTTCGCCTTGAGGGACTTCATGACCTCCTTTTGGTCTGAATCAAGCCCCTCGACAAGCGTTACCTTCTTCCCATATCTGCGCTTCTCGGACCTTATTATGACACGTGCTTGTTGCTTTGATATCTCGCCGCATGCACATATGTCTTTTGGCAGTCCGCACTTGTTGCAAATCTCTGACATGATATGGTGTGTTAGTTTGAAAATACGCCTATATAAACACTATTTCTTTTGGCCCGGCTTTTTTGGGGCTGCAACCGCCTTTTTTACTGGCTTTGCCTCTGGCTTTTTCTCAGCCTTTTCGGCTTTTTTCTCTTTGGGCTTTTCTGCCTTTGGCTCATTTGCGCTCTTCCCTGGCTTTACAAGCTTCGCACCAATGCCCTTTTCTTTCTCAGTCTTTATCGTCAAGAGGCGCGCTATTGTGCGCTTTATCTCCCTCATCTTTCCGGTGTTCTCTGGGGCACCGCCTGAGCGCTTCTGGCTCTTCATCTTTGCTAGGTCTATTCCCAGGTCAGAGAGCTTCTCGTCAATCTGGTGCGGGGACAGTTCCCGGATTTCTTTACTTTTTAATAGCGCCATTTTGGTTTACTTTGTTTTTGCTGGCTCGTCGGCCTTCACTTCTTTTTCTTTAACTGCAACAGCCTTTGCCTCATTCCCCTTTGTTACACCGGTCTTCGGCTCCGTTTTTTCTACAGGCTTCTTGGCTTTCGGCTTAGCGTCTTTGTCGGTAACTGGCTTAGCGTCTTTGTCAGCAACCTGCTTAGCGCCTTTGCCGGCTTCTTCGGCCTTTGGCTTCTTGGCTTTCTTTTCCGCTTTGCCAGTATCAGCTTCTTTTGGCGTCGCTTCGCCCGGTGCCTCGGCACCTTTGATCTCTTCTGCCATCTCTTCGACAATCGTGACTTCTTCTGGTTTTATAATAGTCACCTCATCCGGGAAGTGTGTGTTCTGCGGGACTATGCTGACCTCAACCCCGATAACACCCGGCTTGCATGTCGCTATGACAAGGCCGTGGAGCACCTGCTCAAGGGACGGCTGGCCGCACTTCTTCATGTATCCTGCACGCATCTTGAGCGTCCTTGCCCGCCCGCCCTTTCCAATAAGCTTTCCTGACATTATTATTTCAGCACCCTTTGCCCCGTCTTGGATTATGGCTCGGAGGGCCTTGTATCCGACTTTTCTTGGGTTCATGCCGCGCTCAAGCGCTGATGCAATCCTGTATGCGACTATATTAGGCTCTAGATTCGGGTTGTCTACCTTCTTTATCTCAAGCTCTGGCCTCTCAATGTTAAAGTTCTGCTCTATGTATTGAGTTATCTGCTTTACGTTCTTGCCCTTGCGCCCTATGACAAGTGCCGGGCGGTCGCAGTGGAGTACTATCCGAGTGACAAGCGGCGTCCTTTGTATCGCTATGCTAGCTATGCCCGCCCTTTTGAGCTCTTTCGCAAGGTAGTTCTTCACTTCTACTTCCTTGACGCCCTCACCCACGAATACTCTCTCGATTGCCATGTTATTTTGAAAGTTCCTCCAAAACGATTTGTATTGTTGTTAAGTGTCTGTTGTAAACAGCGTGTCGGCCACGCGGCTTCATGCGCCGTATCTTAAACCCACGCTGTGCCGCTGAGGATATTACGACACAGTTGTCCAAATCCAGCCCTTTGAACTCTGCATTCGCGATCGCCGACTTCAAAACGCCGAGCACGCCCTCGAGAGTTTTCACTGGCCGCCTGCCGAATGGCTTCATGCCTTTTGTGTGGCCGTGCTGCGACTTGGTCTTCTTGAAGGGGATATATGCCTTGTTGTCAAGCGCTGCTTGCAGGTAGTCCGCAGCTTCCTTGGCCTTGCGGCCCTTTATTGCAGCGCATACCTCGATGCTGTCCTTAAACCGGATTCGCAGCTCCTTGCCAGTAGCCCGGGCAACAAAGCTCTCATTTTCCGAATTAAATGCATAACCGACTTTCATGCTCTCACCGATACGAATTTAGTTGACCTCGAGGCACCGATACCCGGGGCAGAGTGCTGCTGGAACGCCCTTGTCCCTGCAAACTCACCCAAGAAGTGACCGAGCATCTTCTCGTTTATAATGACATCCTTGAATTCCTTGCCGTTGTGCACTGATACGGTCATCCCTACCATCTCCGGCAGGATCACAAACTCCCTTACGTGGGTCCTTACTTTTTTCCCTGCTGATTTCAGGATCTTCTTGTAGAGCTTGCGCCTTGGATCCTCGTCCTTTGCAGCGAGCATCCGCTTCACGCATCGCCTCTGTCTCGACTGCAGCAATGCCATGAATGCCTCTGTGCCCATGGACTTCAGCTCTTCAAGCTTCTTTCCGCGATATAGGAATTCTTTTCGTGCCATTTCACACCTTTACAACCTTGCTCTTCCTCACGCCCGTCCTTCTCGGCGCTATCTTTCCTACTTTTTGCCCCGGCGGAGCGTTCCTGCTTCTGGAGGTCTGCTTGCCCAAGTTTGTTCTTCCACCGAATGGGTGGTCTATAGCGTTCATTGCAGTCCCAGATGTTTTTGGATAAAGCTTGCCTCTTGATCTCTGGTCCTTTGAGCGGTTCCCTGCTTTCACAAAGGGCTTCTCTGACCTTCCGCCAGCGGCAATTACACCAACAGTCACCCTGCAGCCCCAGTCCATCTCAACCTTATGCTTTGAGGGTAACCTTGTAAGAGTTTTCTTCCTTTCTTTATCTTGAGCCATGACATATGCTGCGAGGCCAGATGCCCTAACAAGCTTGCCACCGTCGCCGCGAACTATCTCTAGGTTATAAATAGGAGTGCCTTCTACCACATTCTCGATATTGGTCACATTGCCGGCTTTTGGAGGCACGGATTCACCGTATTCCAGTAGGTCGCCGACAGAGACTCCGGCTGGCGCCACCATATAAAACTTCTCAAATCGCTCATTCATAAGCTCCATAAGAGGCGATGACCTTACGGGGTCTCCAGTGAAGTCGATGACCTGTAGTATCCCACCTTTCTCATAATCCTTAAGATTCATATACTTGGCCTCCGAAACGAACCTGTGGCTAGGTGCTCTATATCTCGGCCCTCCTGCGCCCCTTGCCTGTTGTACGATTCGCTTTCCCATCTTACATTAACCCCATATCAGAAATGATCTTACCAGCCTCAAACTCAGGCTTTAGCTTGACTATCGCCTTTTTGCCTCTCTTGAACTCGTTGATCACATTGACAGATTCAACCTTCACTGAGTATGCCTTCTCGACTGCATCCTTGACCTCAGCCTTCGTCGCCTTTGCATCTATCGCGAAGACCAGCTTGTTCTCCTTCTCGAGAAGGTCGAATGACCGCTCAGTCATTATCGGATTCAACAGCGTTTTCATTTTAACAGTTTCTCCAATGCAGCTTCAGTCCAGATGGTCAGCCTTCCTGCGTGGCCGCCCGGTGCAAGTAAAGTGACACTGAGGCCCTCGGCATCTATGACGTCGACACCAGCAAGGTTAGCGCCCGCGTTCATCAGAGCACAATCGCCTGAGACGACTATGAGGACGGACTTGCCCAGCTTCTGCTTGCCTGTCCTGGCTTTTCCTGACTTTGTCTTCTTCTCTGCAGCGCGCTCAACATCAGCTGCTATTCCCAGCTTCTCGAACGCGTCGTAGACGTCTTTTGACTTATTGAGTCCCTCAAAGGACTTCTCGACTATTAATGGTAATGTTATGCTCTTGACAGTGTGATTCCTGCCCTCAGCAGTTAAAAGCTGGTCGTTTGTAGTAGCTGCAATCGCAGACTTGAGCGCAAGCACCCACTCCTTCTCATTCATCTTCTTTATCCAGATCTTCTCTGCCTTCGGCGGGTGCGCCCTGTGGCCGCCCTTAGATTGCGGTACGTACCTGACTTCGCCAAGGCCTCCCTTTGGCCTCTTCTGGCGCGGGAGCCTGGACATACCCTTGTTCATTGTCACACGGTATGCCTTTTTTCTCCTTCCGTAGTAGTCAGCAGTAGTCCTGAAGCCTGCACGCGGGTCAGAGCCGTACGGCTGCCTCTCCCACGATTGCTCGGCAGTGAAAGCGCGGAGTATCAAATCTGGCCTGTACTCAGTCTGGAAAGTCGCCGGCAGGGCAACATCGCCCTTTGACTGCCCCTTGACTGAAAGTAACTTTGCTGTCGTGTGATGCGCAGCTTTGTGCACAGTGTCCACAGCCTTCGGCTTAACATGGACCTCGTGCTTCTCTGTTCCTTCCTTTTTCGCAACGACCATTTAGATACCTTGTTTGGATTCTATTGATACCGATTCTACTGCAAAGCCCGGCTTCTTCCTGAGCACCCTCAGTGACTTCCTGAGCGCTATCGCCCTCTTTGCAGGCCCCGGTATCGAGCCCTTAATAAGTATATATGCGCCTGGCACAAGGCCGTAATTTACTATGCCTCCCTTTGGCATTATCTCGGCGCCCTTGTCCCCTATTCTTAATATTAACTTATTGAGCTCAGTCCTTCTGTGGTAGCCCATGCGACCCGCAGCCGGCACCCTGCCACTGAGCTTGTGGTAGCCTCTCAGGCCTATTGCACCGACGTGCCTGCAGTGGCCGCCCCTCTTGTGCTTCCTCTTCTGCATCTTGACGCCCCACCTCTTGACTGGGCCCTGGAAGCCCTTGCCCTTTGTGACTGCGATGGCATCTAGCGAGTCTGTTTCAGCA
>Ga0247841_10000912_pt1 | contig 72402 bp, 67 predicted proteins | sample LaCruzMarch2015__2_FD_192410 | JGI IMG/M metagenome (GOLD analysis project Ga0247841, IMG submission 192410) | Freshwater microbial communities from meromictic Lake La Cruz, Castile-La Mancha, Spain - LaCruzMarch2015_18m | ecosystem: Environmental > Aquatic > Freshwater > Lake | place: Spain... | reverse complement strand
CTCACAGTTAGCTTCATATAATATAGCTTTATATAGCTACAAATATACGAATTCAATTTGACAAAAAAAAGAGGTTTGATGCCTCTTTAGTAATTATTTTCAAAAATGTATGTGTCAAACTTCCGGGTGCTTGCCCAAAACTATATGATTGCCCGATTTCTAGGAACTGAACGGCTTGGGCTTCCGTTGGAAAAAAAACAACAAGTAAAAACAAAAAAAGGATGGAATGCCTGAAACGGGTAGTGTTTTTCATGCTATTCACGTCAGTGTTTACCGTGCTGACTCCGCACTTTTGAACAAAAATAATAAATAATTGAAAATAAATGCACTAGCTGTGTTTTTTATGTCTACATTTACCGAATTAAACATTTATACACAATGAACAACGGAACAGTTAAATTTTTTAATGAAGCAAAAGGCTTTGGTTTCATTAAGGACGAAGAATCAGGAAAAGAGTATTTCGTTCACACAAACGGCCTAAAAGACAGAATCAAAGAAAACGACAACGTAACCTTTGATCTCGAAGAAGGAAGAAAAGGCTTGAATGCCGTCAATGTTAAGCTGGCATAACAACCACAATGCATAATTTAAAAGCGAAGGCTGCTCCATGAAGGGGCAGCCTTTACTTTTTTATATCAAGAAGAAATTAAATTTCACAATATTTGTGAACAATTTTGTTGACATATATAGTATCTTTGCAGCATGGGGAGCATTGGAAAATATCTCGATACCCTCTTAAAATTGGGTAAAGACAGGCAATCGGATGTTGCCCGGTCTATTGGCGTGCCCCGTCAGCTCCTTAGTTATGTACTGGCAGGACGACGGGAATTGTCGTTGCCACTTGCTTTAAAGTTGGAATCCTACTTCAATCTTCCTGAGGGAAAATTGCTCAAAATGCAGGCGGAAGATAGCATTCACAACTACAAACAGCAAATAAGGGAGCAGCTGACCGAACAACTACTAAAAGCAAATGCTTTTTGGTCGTATTCCAATAGCTCGTTGGAGCAAATCCCCGATGAAGAACTTATTGAAAAAGTATTCATCTATCTGGACATACCAGAAATCGCAAAACTCTTCGAGCTCTTTTCTAGGGATTATCTGCTCAATGTTTGGCGTACTAGGTTGGCCATTCAAGGCGACTATCTTTTCAATCTAAACGTGATGATAGCGCTCTATTATTTCGACATCAAGCAACCCGAAAAATACCTGCATCGTATCGAGAAAGAACACATCAAACAACAATTGAAACATGCGTAAGGGACTAACTGAAAAAATGGATGCCATTATTGAGAAAGTGGCGGCAATGGAATGCATAAAGCCCTACATTCTTTGTGGCGGAACGGCATTGGCCATGCAGATAGGTCATCGAAAGAGCGAGGATTTGGATTTCATGATGTGGCGGAAGTCGAAAAACGACAAACCAGAAGTTATTTGGCCCGTCATCGAAAAAGAGATGCGAGAGAAGATCGGAGAAATTGAAAGCTTCAATTTGCTTGGCTTCGATCAAGTAGAGTTTGTAGTGGCTGGTGTAAAATTTTCTTTTTATGTGAGCGAAATTTTTTGTCCGGTCAACATGCCCGTTCCGTATTTGGAAAACATACGGCTGGCTGATATCTATTCCATTATGGCAATGAAAATGGAGGTCATGCTTCGCCGCATGAAAATGCGTGACTATTATGACATTTATGCCATCCTAAAAGGTGGATATGACATTTCAAAAGGTATTGAAGCCGCAAAGTTGTATTCACAACACAGACTAAATACAAAAAATCTGGTGATGATGCTCCTATCCGATCGATTTCACACCGATGAGCAATTCGAGCAGCTCGAACCCATTTACAAAGCTTCCAAGGAGGAGATGAGAAACTATATTCTCCAAAAACTCAAGAATGCTACCTTAGTTTAGCTGTCGTTACTCTTCGCCGCCGAATTCCATAAGGTAAGCCTTGATGAAACCGTCTAGGTCGCCATCCATCACGGCATTGACATTGGAGGTTTGGTAGTCGGTGCGGTGGTCTTTCACCCGGCGATCGTCGAATACGTAGCTGCGAATCTGGGAGCCCCACTCGATTTTCTTTTTGCCGGCTTCCACCTTCTGTTGCTCCACTCGACGCTTTTCGAGTTCAATTTCGTACAACTGGGACCTCAACAAACGCATCGCATTTTCCTTGTTGCCCAACTGCGAGCGGCTTTCGGTATTTTCGATGGAAATGCCGGTGGGCGCATGGTGCAGACGAACCCCGGTTTCCACCTTGTTCACATTCTGACCACCCGCTCCCGAGGAACGGAACGTATCCCAGGTGATGTCTGAATCCTTGATTTCAATTTCGATGGTGTCGTCCACCAAGGGCACGATAAAGACGGACGAGAAGGAAGTCATGCGTTTGCCTTGGGCGTTGTAGGGAGAAACGCGGACGAGGCGGTGCACGCCGTTTTCACCTTTGAGGTATCCGTAGGCGTAATCGCCTTCGATGGTCATGGTGACGGTTTTGATGCCAGCCTCATCGCCCTCCTGCCAGTTGGTGATCTCGCATTTGTATTTCTGGGCTTCGGCCCAGCGCTGGTACATGCGGTAGAGCATGGCTGCCCAGTCTTGGCTTTCGGTCCCGCCGGCTCCGGAATTGATTTTGAGCACAGCACCCAATTTATCCTCTTCCTTTCGAAGCATGTTTTTGAGTTCCAACGTATCCAGCAAATGGATACAATGTGCGTAGGCGGCATCCACTTCGGCTTCGGTCGTAATTTCTTCTTTGTAGAAATCGAAGGAAAGCACCAACTCTTCGTTGGCGTTCACCACTTCGTAATACGAATCAATCCAATTTTTAATGGCTTTGACCTTGCGCATCTGAGCCTCGGCGGCCTTGTTGTCATCCCAGAAACCAGGCACTTGGGTGCGGATTTCTTCCTCCTGAAGTTGGATGAGTTTGGCGTCAATATCGAGATACCTGTTCAGGGCCTGTTCGCGCTCCTGAACCGCTTTGATTTGTTCGGTCGTAATCATGATTCAATGCAGTTGTGAAGCCGCAAAGGTACGAATTTTTCAGTACATCGACGCGATCTCGACGGCATAGTGCAATGCCACCACCTTGCGGCGAATCTTGAGCGTGTCGGTCAGTTCGCCGTTGGCCATGGAAAAAGCCTGGGTCAACAGCGTGAAACGACGGATTTGTTCGTAGCTGGCCATGTGCTTCTGCATCTTGCGGATGCGTTCTTCGTAGAAATTGTAGATGCGTTCGTCCATGAGCACTTCGGTCAAGGTGGTGAAGTCGATGCCCAATTGCTTGCAAACCTCCGGAATCTTGTCGAAGGTTGGTACGATGAGTGCGGAAACAAACTTTTGCTCGTTGCCGATAACTGCTACCATATCGATGTAGCGATCTTCGCAAAGGGCGGTTTCAATCTTCTGCGGTGCGATGTATTTGCCGTTGGAAGTTTTGTACAGGTCTTTGATGCGTTCGGTTACGAATAAGTTGTCACCATCCATGTCACCAGCGTCGCCAGTACGGAAAAATCCGTCTTCGGTATAACTGGCCGCTGTTTCTTCCGGTTTTTTGAAATATCCCGGTGTGATGGTTTTACCTTTCAGCAGAATTTCTCCTTCTTGTGAAATCTTTACTTCCAAGCCATCGATGATGGTTCCTACGGAGCCGACGCGGTAGCCTGTTTCATCGTACGCACTCACGGTAGCAGTGCTTTCGGTGAGGCCGTACCCATAATAAATCGGCAAGCCGATGGAACGGAAAAACAGCAACAGGTCGTTGGACAAGCGGGCTCCTGCCACTGGAAGAATCTTGGCGTTCTGAAGGCCAACCGTCTTGCGAATGGTACGGAACAGCGTCTTATCAAAGAATTCATAGCGCAGTTTTAGCATTAAGGGAACTGGTAGATTCTTGCGTATCAAATCGACATGGTACTTTCGACCGATGCGGACACCTTCATCAAAAAGTCGGCGAACAATCGGAGGCTTGGCATTGATGGCATCCTGAATGCCTTCGTATATTTTTTCCCAGAATCGGGGCACATTGCACATGCAAGTAGGCTCGACTTCTTTGAGAATCATTTGGATATCGGTGGGTCGGGTATTGATGTCGATCCGCATGTCTTTGTGCAGGCAAAAATGAGACCATGCTTTTTCGAAAATGTGGGTGAGTGGTAGAAAGCAAATGGAGACTTCGTCCGGTCCGATGGCAGAGAGCTTTTTGTCGTTTACTCGCATGGCTTCCAGAAACATGGTATGGGTGAGGATCACGCCCTTGGGTTCACCGGTGGTGCCAGACGTGTACATAATGTTGGCGAGGTCTTCTTCTACGGCATTCTGACGACGGGTTTCGAGTTCGGCATCCGATTTTGACAACAATCCTACCTGAAGGAATTCACTGAAATACATGGTATGAACATCGGTGATGGCCAGACGGACATCTGGATTGAATATGACAATTTGCTTGAGGCCCTTGCAGGTACGTTGGGCTTCATAAGCGCGGTCGTATTGATACTGGTCACCCACAAAAAGCACGTGCATGCCCGAGTCGTTGATGATGTATTCGATCTGAGCGGTGGTGCTCGTGGCGTACATGGGCACGCTAACGGCACGGTTGGAATAGATGGCGTATTCGGCAATAAGGCATTCGGCCCTGTTTTGAGAAAAAAGACCGACTCGGTCTTTCTCCAGAATGCTTTGTCCGATCAAGGCTTTTGCACAACGGGTTACATCCCGGTCAAAGTCATTCCAAGAAATGGATTTCCAGTTGCCGTTTCCGTAATCACGAATGCGCATGACGGTTTTGTCACCCCATTTTGCTGCTTTTTCCGGAACCAACCGGGCGAAATGTATACTTTCCATTTTGCTCATATTTTGTAATTATGTGCAATATTACAACATTTTTCCGGATATTGACACACTCGAAACCGTTTCTTGATGAAGATTTTTATCTTTGCAGTATGAACAACGAAAGCTATTTCAAAGAAGCGGTTTCCCTGCTGGAAAAAATGATTTCCATTCCTGCCTTGAGCCGGAACGAAGACGAACGTGCTGACTTCCTATCCGCCTGGCTTACAAAGCGGGAAATCGAGGTGCACCGTGAACTGAATAATCTTTGGTGCGTTTCACCGGATTTCAACAGCAAGAAACCGACCATTCTGCTGAATTCGCATTTGGACACGGTCAAACCGACGGACGGTTGGGATCACGACCCCTACCACCCGCGCAATGATGGCAGTCGCATCATCGGTTTGGGCAGCAACGACGCAGGGGCCAGCCTGGTATGTCTCATTCAGGTTTTTCGCATATTGAGCACTACGCCTCAGAAATACAACCTTATCCTCGGCATTTCCGCCGAAGAGGAAATTACTGGAAAAAACGGCATTGAGGCATTGTTGCCCAAATTGCCGCCCATCACCCTTGGCCTAGTTGGTGAACCCACCGGCATGCAGCCCGCCGTAGCCGAAAAGGGGCTTATGGTGCTGGATTGCTCCGTTCTCGGCAAATCCGGACACGCGGCTCGCAACGAAGGCGACAACGCCATTTACAAGGCACTGGAATCCATTCAGTGGTTTCAGGAAAAGAAATTTACGGAACAATCCAACTTCCTGGGTCCGGTTAAAATGACGGTGACCATGGTTCATGCAGGCACGCAGCACAATGTGGTGCCGGACAAGTGCGAATTCGTGGTGGACGTGCGCATCAATGAATTTTTCACACCGGAAAAATTGTTTGAAGAAATCAAAAAGGAAGTACCCTGCCACGTAAAAGCCCGTTCTTTCCGGCTAAACTCGTCCCGAATCGACCCCGGCCATCCGGTGGTGGTGGCTTGTCTCGAAAACGGCCGCACCCCGTATGGTTCCCCGACGCTTTCGGATCAGGCCAGAATGCCGTTCACCACGCTGAAAATGGGGCCGGGCGAATCGTCGCGTTCGCACACGCCCAACGAATATATTCTGCTGGAAGAAATTCAGGAAGGTATTGATCTGTATCTGGAAATACTAAACGGATTGGAATTATGATGGTGACTCCTTCTCTTTTTCGCCACATTTGACATCCTATTTATCTGCTTAAGCCCAGATTTCACTGTTCAGGTTGGAATACACAATCGGGAGGTTTTACCATTTTGTAAAGGGATGCTTCATTAACATGGAGTTGTAGTACTTTGCATCTCCTGTTACTTCCTGGCCAATCCATGAAGGTTTCAAAAACGCCTCGTCTTCATGGCATAATTCCACTTCGGCAACAATTAATCCTTGATTATCACCATAAAACTCATCGACCTCGAAGGTATGTTCACCCGATTTTACGAGGAATCGGGTTTTAACAATAACACCAGGTTCGCACAACTGGAGGAGTGCTTCTGCTTCGGCCACAGGAATTTCTTTTTCCCATTCGTAACGACTTGCACCCGAAGCATTTCCTATTCCTTTGATGGTAATAAAACCTTGATTCCCTTTCATTCGAACCCGGACGCTTCGTTCGGGAACAGAGGATAAGTATCCTTGCGTAATCCGTGTTTCTTTGTGTGCTTCCTTTTTGAAATCGCCGGTAACCAAAAACTTTCTTTCAATTTCTTGTGCCATCTTTTTATTTGGTTAAGGTGCTGATCGCTACCTGCTGCGAAGCCACGATTCCGGGTTTAGCCGCTGCGTATCTTTCCAAAGCTGGAAATGCAGCAAGGTCTGATTGCCTTGTTCACTGTCGGTGAAAATCCGCCCGATGGGGGTTCCGGTGGATAGCTTCTGCCCGGTTTTCACAAACACGCTGCTCAGGTTGGCGTACACGGACAAGTAATTCCCGTGCCGCACAATTACTGAATTATTGAAACCAGGCAAAGCAAAAACTTTACTCACCACGCCGTTGAACACACTCAAGGCATTCGCACCTTCGCGGGTTTGAATATCGATGCCTTTGCTGCTATTTTGAACGTACTTCAGGTCCTGGTATTTCTGTTCGCCGAAATGCACGACAATGGTGCCTGGCAGGGAAACCGGATAGCCCAGCGAGCCCTGATGCGATCCGAAATCGCCCGAAAGTTGCTTTTCTTCGGCTGTCATGGCATAGCCGCCCTTCACTTCCGCCGTACGGGGCTTGCTCTTATCGGTAGAAGCCTTTTCATTGGCCTTGCGCATTTCTTCGGCAATGATGTTCTGAATCTGACGGGAGAACTGGTCGGCTTGCTTCTTCTGCTTGGATATATCGGCCTTCAATTGTTTTTCCTTGCCTTTGAGTTCAGCCACAAGTTCTTTCTTGACGCCTTGCTCGCGTTGCAATTGAGCCGATTCTTGCAGTTGCTTGCCTTTGACGGTTTCCTTTTCCTTGTAAGACAATTCCAAGGCGATGCGCTTTTCGGTGAGTTCATCTTGTTTGCGTGAAATCTGGTGCGCCTGAATCTTCTGATACTGGGCATATTCGTCCAGGTAGCGCATGCGGCGGGCCAGCTGGTTCAAATCTTTGGCAGAAAGGATGAACATGAGCTTGTCTTCGGTCTGGTTCCTTCTGGACATGAGCCTCAACGAACGGGCGTAAATGGATTTCTTGACACTCAGACGGCGGCTCAGTTCGGTGTACTCCGATTGGTTTTCCTCCACTTCCGCATTAATTAGGATCATCTGCTTGTTGAGTTCCCGAATGTACGATTCACGGGCAGCAATCTGCTTATTGAGCGCATTCAGCCTCAAGAGAATGTTTTGAGCCGTCCTTTTGGTTTTACTGAGCATCTGGGTGGTTTTCTCCACCTGTTCCAGCGCCGCTTTCCTTTTTTGTTCGAGATCGGTGATGCGTTTGCTGGTTTGGGCAAAAAGACCGCTACCAGCCAAGATCAGCAGGAAAAGTACAACAATTCTGTTCATATCAGATTCTGAAAACGTTTGATTAATTCGGTGGTAGACACTTTCTTATAGCTCGAAGGAATGTCAAATCGGAAATCGGTGGCGCTATTGAACTGGGGTTTCAGGTAGGTAATCTGCAAATTGTAGTTCACTTTGAAACCTTCCGTAGAAAAAGCCATGATGTGTGGGAAAACAACGTCCTTTTCGGGGGAAAACAGAGAATAATTTACAAAAACCTGCTGAGCCCATTCCGGCCTATACGCCTTTAGGGTAGCGTATTGATTCTCTTTGTTGATGACAAAATCCAGGATGTAACTGTTTTCTGCCCAGCGGTATCCTTCGGTTTCCTTTTGGCGGAAACGGTCGAAACGGGCAATTTTCCGGTCATTCGGATCCTGATCGCCGGGCACGAAGATCCGATTGGTCAGAATATCTTGGATGGCGGAGATGTTTACATAATCCCGATAGGCGAATTGACCTAATTTCTCGACGGCATAAAGCTTGTGCAGGCGGCTTACCAGCACGATGCTATCGCGGGCGATCAGGCATTTGACGGCTTCGAACCCTGCAAAGGGCTGAATGGAAATCAGGATGCAACTGTCTTTGCTCATGCGGATGCTGCCCTTCATACTGGCACCAACCCCTTGTTTGGGAATAAACTTGAATTCCACTTTGGAATCCAGCGTTTGGAACGGTATGGTTTGGTGCAGGTAACCTTCCAACTTTTTCACATCGGCGGAAGCAACTTTACGGGTGATTTCTTTGGCAGGCCGACAGCCGGTGAGCCCTGCTGAAAGTGCAACCACGAAAAAAGCTCCGAACAATACTTTTACAGGAAGTCTCATGGTTGTACCTTTTTAGGTGAAACGTATTGTCCGGTTTCTACTTTCTCAACAAGTTCTTCGGACGGGTTTGCCAACTCCATGGCTTTCTTCCATTGAACCATGGCCGCATCGGTTTCTTGGTTGAACCAAAGAATGTCGCCGTAATGTTCCAAAACGGTGGAAGAGGGATCGGGTTCGTTGGCTACCGCCCGTTCAATATAGATTTTGGCCAAGCTGAATTTTTCTTCCTTGAAAAAAATCCAGGCATAGGTGTCCAGATAGGTCGAATTCTTGGGCTCGGCATCGATGGTCTTGCGAGACATCCGCTCCGCCTTGGGCAAGTCGGTGTTGTCTTCGGACAGGTAATAGGCGTAGTTGTTCAATACCAGAATATTGCCAGGATGGATGGCCAGCGCCTTCTCGTAGTTTTCATAACAGGCGGTGCGGTCCTTCAAGTAAAGATAGGCATCGCCAATAAGACCATACACTCTGGAAATGAAGGTGTTGTCATCGGGTTTGGAGACTGAGATCGCTTTCTCAAAAGCGTTGATGGACTCCTTATAATCGGTGTTCTCAATTTTGCCCTCCTGCTCGGGGTACCAACTCAGACCCAGGTAAAACCAGAAAATGGATTCTGCCGGGAAATACGTGAGGGCATCGGTGCAGATTTTCCGGATTTCGGTCTGGTTGTTGGCTTCCGCACTGAGCTGAAGCAGTTTTTTCCACGTATCGAGCTGATTCGGATTCAAGTCGAGCACCGTACGCAATTCGGCTTTGGCTTCGTCTTTACGGCCCTTATGCATGAGGTACTCCACATGCAATTCCCGGATTTGGTATTCGTTGGGGTGTTGATCCAGCAGGATTTCAAAATAGGACGGAATCTTGACACTGTCAGCCGTAGCCAGGGCATTGGCCAAAATGGGCGTGAAAATTTCCAGTTTGGTATTCACGTCCGTGTTTGGATTCGTCAAAGCCAAAAGCAATTGCTCCTGAGCTTTCACACTGTCTCCGGATTCCTTATAATAATCGGCCATGGAAAGCGAAACCGAGGGGTTGCCCGGATCGAGAATCTTGGCAGATTGGTATTGTTTGAACGCCTCTGGGAGATTGCCCAGTTCCATCCAGGCATCACCCAGCATCAACACATAATCCACGTCGTACGGATTGTCGTTGGTAAGGGTCTGAATCTCATGGATGGCACGCTTGGGTTTGCCCAGTTGCTTGTACAATTTGAATTTTTCCAAACTCACTGCTTCGTTCTTGCCAATCAGGTTTTCGACGGCGTCAAATTGACGAAGCGCAGCCGGAAAATTGCCACTCTGATTGTAAAGTGCCGCTAGTTGGTAATGCAAGTTTTCGTCGGCTGAACGCGTTTTTAGCAAACCTTCGTACAACACGACCGCTTTAGGCACCATCTTAAGCGCTAGATACATATTGGCCAGCCCAAAGGTGTACCAGTCGTTCTGAGGATCGAGTTTCCAGGCCCTTTCCATGGCATCCACACCCCATTCCGGATGTTTCATGTTGTTGTAGAACACGGCAACTTCGTACCAGGCTTGGGCGTTTAGGGAATCCAGCTCCACCACGTATCGGAACAATTCAAACGCATCGTCAAAGCGGTTTTGTTGCCTGGCATTCAGGGCTTCCTGAAAATAATAATCGGAAGTGCGGCGGTCGTTTTCAGACAATGTCGGAGTTTGTTGCGTCGGCTTTGAAACCACGGGTTTTTTAGTGCCACGGGCTGCCATAGGCAATGCCAGAGTAAGTGACCATACAAAAACCAGTAGTGTTCTTACGCGCATGGGCTTATTTTTTTCCAGTATGGCCGAATCCGCCGGCTCCGCGTTCTGTTTCGCCCAATTCTTCGGTCAATTCCCATTCGGCACGTTCATGGGCGGCGATGACCATCTGACAAATCCGTTCACCGTCCTCGATTTTGAATTCCTCTGCTGAAAGATTGATCAGGATGATACCGATTTCGCCTCTATAATCAGCATCGATGGTGCCTGGCGTGTTTAGGACCGAAATCCCTTTTTTGAGGGCCAACCCGCTGCGTGGACGAATCTGCGCTTCATATCCCACCGGCAGTTCGATAAATAGACCGGTTGGCACGAGGCAGCGCTCCAAAGGTTTGAGTAAGATGGGCGTATCCAGGTTGGCACGAAGGTCCATACCGGCTGAATGCGTGGTGGCATACTGTGGTAGTTCGTGTTTGGAGCGGTTGACAATTCGAATGTGCATAAGGCAAAAGATGATGGTTTGTATGACACACAAAAGTACGAAAATTAGACGAAACCCGAACCTGCACGGCGTATTTAAGTGTTTTTATAGGATGTTTTCCCTACATTTGCGATTGAGTCAGGAAACGGCAAAACAAACCGACGTTTTAAGTAGCGAGTGCAGAGGCGAAGTTTGCTTCCACTATGCCGAGTCACGAAAAACGACTGTTTAGAATAAACGAACGACAAACCATGAATTGGGAGCAACTTCTATCATCAAAACGCTTTGGAAACGAATCGTTTAAGGACGATCGCGTGCACGATCGGAGTGAATTTCAGCGGGATTATGACCGGCTCATTTTTTCCTCGCCTTTTCGCCGCCTGCAAAACAAAACGCAGGTTTTCCCCTTGCCTGGCAGTGTCTTCGTGCACAATCGGCTCACGCACAGCCTTGAGGTTTCCTCCGTTGGCCGGTCCTTGGGCTCAGCCGTAGCTAAGGCGTTGAGGCAGAAATACCAGCTGGAGCATCAGGAATTGACGGAAATGGGCGACATCGTTGCTGCAGCCTGCCTGGCGCACGATTTGGGGAACCCGCCTTTCGGCCATTCTGGCGAGAAAGCCATCGCTTCGTATTTTACGGAAGGCGAAGGTTTGAAGTACAAGGCTTTGCTTTCGGCCTCTGAATACACGGATTTTACGTGCTTCGAAGGCAATGCCAATGCGTTCCGCTTGCTTACCCATACCTTCCAGGGCCGTCGCCCCGGAGGCTTTGCACTCACCTACTCGACGCTGGCTTCCATCGTGAAATATCCCTACGCCTCCACGCTGGCCAACCCTCAGAAGGCCAAATTCGGTTTTTTCAACAGCGAAGCTACCGGTTTTGAGCAAATCGCGTTAGAACTCGGTCTTATAAGGGTTCCGGATGCCGATTTACGCTTTTGCAGGCATCCGTTGGTGTTTTTGGTCGAAGCAGCGGACGACATTTGCTACCAAATCATGGACTTGGAAGATGCCCACAAGCTGAAACTCATTGGCACGGACGAAACCAAGGCGCTGATGTTGAACTATTTCAGCGGAGAAAGGCTGGAACACATCCAAGAAACATTGCATCTGGTGGAAGACATCAACGAGCAAATCGCTTACCTGCGCTCCTGCGTGATTGGTCGCCTCATCAAGGCTTGCACGCAGGTTTTCGTGGAAAACGAGGAAGGCATTTTGGACGGCAGTTTTACCCAACCGCTCATCAAATTGGTGGACGCTGAATCCAAGGCTGCCTTCGAACGCATCGCCGAGATTTCGCTGGTACGCATTTACCGCTCGTCCGACGTGTTGGACATCGAACTGGCCGGTTACAAAATCATCACCACCCTCTTGCACGAAGTGACGCAGGCCGTGAACCATCCCGACAGAGCTTATTCCAAAGTACTGCTGGGCAGAATTCCGCAGCAATACGAGGTGCGTTCCACCACCGTTTATGGTCGCATTCAGTCGGCATTGGATTACATTTCAGGCATGACCGATGTTTACGCCCTCGATTTGTACCAAAAGATGAACGGCACCAGCCTGCCGGCCTTGTAAATCTAAAAATTACGTTAAATACTTTCGGTAGAAAGGGGATTTGAGTACCTTCGTCGCATCAAACATCGGCCTGAAGCCGGAACTTGTTCTGAACACTATGAGAAATTTAGGATTTGCAGCCTTGCTGCTCGGGCTGGTTGCTTTCGGATTTGCTTCCTGCACCACCACCAACGATACCACCTGGAGAGACAACAATTTGGCTTTTTTCGACGGGCTTGCCGCGCACAGCGACATCGACACCATTGGTGACCCTACCAACGGCTACCCCGGCATCTATTACAAGGTGCTCACTCCTGGAACCGGTGCTGTTCCCATCATCGGCAACGTGGTGAAAGTGACCTACGCCGGTTGGTTGTGGAACGACACCACCAAATACAACAGCCCGCTATTGCTGAAAAACGCTTTTGACTACAACCAGGCAACGGGTTTTACTTGCAGGGTCGGCACAGGCGTGATCGATGGCTGGAGTTTGGTGCTTCAACGCATGCCGGTCGGTTCCAAATGGCGGGTGTTCATTCCTTATTACTTGGCCTACGGTTCAACGGGTTCGACTTCGATTCCGGCGTATTCCACATTGATTTACGATATGACGTTGAAGGAAATCAATTCCGAAAATTAATTCGATGTTGTAAAAGAGGGCCAATCCTTCTATTTTGAAAAGTTAATTCTTAAAGCATTATTGGACGAGCATATTCCACGTTGTTTTCAGTTCAGCATTTAGGGAAATAAAAGCCAACTTTGTTGTCAAATTTAGGGTGTGTATTTCAAGTTTCTTGGAATGGAGAGCTCTTAAATCGCTATAATTTATTATCGCCCATATATGAGCAGTTAAGGGGGTCTAATTGCTCATATATGGGCGATAATAATTTTTGCGTTTATGGGTTGCCTTATCATGCCCCGTTGGTTATAATAATTGCCTGATTTCAGATTATTAAATAAAAAATAATGAATTCATATACCGTTGTAATTCAGTGAATTATGATTATCACGGGTCATGGTAAAAGACCCCATTTTGCATTTTTAACCAACAAAGTTTGACAAAAAAAGTTCTAGAAGGGATTTACTGCACGCAACATCAAAAAGCCGCCTCAAAATCATGAAGTGCACCCAAAAAGTTAGACACTTTTTGGGTGCACTTCAGTCTAACTTTTGGGGTTCACTTCAATCAATCGAGACGGCTTTTTTCAATATCGGAAGGAAACTTTATTCGGTAATCTTCTTAAAGAGTTCCTTCATGCTGACGCCTGCAGTAATTATGTCGCGCAAAGCGCTAACAGGCACCCGCTCCTGTTTCATGTTGTCCCGGTGACGAATGGTCACGGTTTGATCTTCCAGTGACTGATGATCGACCGTCACACAGAACGGCGTGCCGATGGCATCCTGACGGCGGTAGCGTTTTCCGATGGAATCCTTTTCGTCGTACTGGCATTTGAAATCGAACTTCAGGTCGTTGATGATGGAGCGAGCCATTTCGGGCAGTCCATCCTTTTTGATCAACGGCAACACCGCTAACTTGATGGGTGCCAAAGATGGTGGCAACTGCAGGACCACGCGAATTTCACCACCATCCAGCACTTCTTCCTTGTAAGAACCGGCCATAATGCTCAGGAAGGTACGGTCTACGCCGATGGAGGTTTCGATGACGAAGGGCACATAGCTTTCATTTAGTTCGGGATCAAAGTATTTGATGTTCTTGCCGGAGAATTTCTCGTGGCTGGAAAGGTCGAAATCGGTGCGCGAATGGATGCCTTCCACTTCCTTGAAACCGAAGGGCATCTCAAACTCGATGTCGGTAGCTGCATTCGCATAGTGGGCCAGTTTGTCATGGTCGTGGTAGCGGTATTTGGCGGCGCCGAAGCCCAGGGCCTTGTGCCATTTCAGACGGGTTTCCTTCCATTGGGCGAACCATTCAAGTTCGGTGCCGGGTTTCACGAAAAATTGCATTTCCATCTGTTCGAATTCCCGCATGCGAAAGATAAACTGACGGGCCACGATTTCATTGCGGAACGCTTTACCAATCTGAGCGATACCGAACGGAATTTTCATTCGGCCGGTTTTCTGAACGTTCAGGTAGTTCACGAAAATACCCTGAGCTGTTTCGGGACGCAGGTATATTTTTTGAACGCCATCGCCTGAACCCATTTCGGTGGAGAACATCAGGTTGAACTGACGCACTTCGGTCCAATTGCGGGTGCCGGAAACCGGGCAAACGATTTCCTCGTCGAGAATGATTTGGCGAAGATCGTCCAGGTTACTATCGTTCAATGCTTTTGCGAAACGGGTATGCAACGTGTCGCGCTTGGCCTGGTTTTCGACCACGCGTTCGTTGGTGGAACGGAACTGAATTTCATCGAAACTTTCGCCGAATCGCTTGGCGGCTTTGGCCACTTCCTTATCAATTTTATCGTCGTATTTGGCCAATTGGTCTTCAATCAGCACATCGGCGCGGTAGCGTTTTTTGGAATCTTTGTTGTCGATCAACGGATCGTTGAATGCATCGACATGGCCGGATGCTTTCCAGATGGTCGGGTGCATGAAAATGGCGGAATCGAGCCCCACCACGTTGTCATTGAGCAAAACCATGGAGTCCCACCAGTATTTCTTGATGTTGTTTTTGAGTTCCACACCCATCTGACCGTAGTCGTAAACTGCCGCCAAACCGTCGTAAATTTCGCTGGAAGGAAACACAAAACCGTACTCCTTGCAATGCGAAACGAGCTTCTTAAATACGTCTTCTTGTTGAGCCATTTTAAATCGGATTATTTTTCTACCGGGCTGCAAAGTAAGTGATTTTTTTGCTTATATTTGCCCTATTATCCGTTATTTTTCTATGAAAGAAGACCTTGAAGACGATGCAACCGTAACCGAAGGCGATTTGCCTGATCAAATCGGTGACGCTGAATCCGTGCCCACCGAAACCTCTCCCAAATCTGCCAAATCCGATCCGGATTCCGAAGCCCTAGCCGGTGGACATTCCGAATATCAGGTGCCCGATGTGAAAGATGCTGGCATCCGCCATCAGCTTTCCGGCATGTACCAAAGTTGGTTTCTGGATTACGCCTCGTACGTTATTTTAGAACGCGCAGTTCCGCATATTGAGGATGGGCTGAAACCCGTTCAACGCCGCATCCTGCATTCCATGAAGCGGCTGGACGACGGCCGTTACAACAAAGTGGCCAACATCATCGGGCACACCATGCAGTTCCACCCACACGGAGATGCTTCCATCGGTGACGCGCTGGTTCAGTTGGGCCAAAAAGATATTTTGATTGATTGCCAAGGGAACTGGGGGAATATTTTAACCGGTGACGGTGCCGCAGCTCCCCGTTACATCGAGGCCAGACTTTCCAAGTTTGCGCTCGAAGTGGTGTTCAACCCAAAGACGACAGAATGGAAGCCTTCGTACGACGGTCGTAACAAAGAACCGGTCTGCTTGCCGGTCAAGTTTCCGCTATTGCTGGCACAAGGCGTCGAAGGAATTGCCGTCGGGCTTGCTTCCAAAATATTACCGCACAACTTCAACGAACTCATCAATGCCTCCATTGCCCAACTGCAGGGGGATTCGTTCGAATTGTACCCAGACTTTCAGACAGGCGGTTACATCGACGTGTCTCGTTACAACGACGGAGAGCGCGGTGGTGCCGTCAAAGTACGTGCCAAAATCAGCAAGCTGGACAACAAAACGCTTGTCATCACGGAAATACCGTTCGGAAGGACGACTTCCTCCGTCATAGAATCCATCTTGAAAGCCAACGACAAGGGCAAGATCAAGTTGCGTAAAGTGGACGACAACACGGCTCAGAACGTTGAAATTCTGGTGCATCTGGCGCCTGGCGTTTCCTCCGACAAAACCATCGACGCACTGTATGCATTCAGCGACTGCGAAATCAGCATTTCTCCGAACTGCTGCGTCATTCGCGACGAAAAACCGGCGTTCCTGCGCGTTTCGGATGTATTAATCCGTTCCACCGAGAACACAATGGAATTGCTTAAATGTGAGCTCGAAATCCACAAGGCTGAACTGCTGGAAAGCCTGTTGTTCGCTTCCCTCGAAAAGATTTTCATCGAAGAACGCATCTATAAGGACAAAGGATTTGAAGACAGCAAGGACATTGAAACGGCCATCAAACATGTGGATTCGCGCCTGGCACCGTTCAAGCCTTCCTTCATTCGTGAAATCACGTCCGAAGATATTTTAAAACTGCTGGAAATCAAGATGGGTCGCATCCTGAAATTCAACTCCATCAAAGCGGAGGAACAGATTGCCGCCATGCTTGCCCTGATCGAGGAAATCAATCGGAACTTGGCCAACTTGGTGCACTACACCATCGAATGGTTCGAAAGCCTGAAGAAAAAATACGGCAAGAACTTCCCACGCCGCACCGAAATCCGCAACTTCGACACCATTGAGGCGGCCAAGGTGGTGGAAGCAAACGAGAAGCTGTACATCAACCGCGAGGACGGTTTTATTGGTACGAGCCTGAAAAAAGACGAACTGATTTGTGCCTGCTCGAGCATCGACGATGTCATCCTTTTTTACAAGGACGGGAAGCTCAAGGTGGTGAAGGTTTCCGAAAAAATGTTTGTGGGTAAAAACATCTTGTATGTGAACGTGTTCAAGAAAAACGATTCGCGCACCATTTATAATGTGGCCTATCGGAACGGCAAAGACGGGGCGACATACATGAAGCGTTTCGCCGTGAGCGGCATGACCCGCGACAAGGAATACGACTTGACTCAGGGTGTTGCGGGTTCCCGCATCGTGTATTTCAGTGCCAATCCCAATGGGGAAGCGGAAGTCATCAAAGTGACGCTGAAACCGGGTCCGCGCATCAAAAAACTGCAGTTCGACAAGGACTTCAGCGAAATTGCCATCAAGGGGCGGCAGTCCATGGGTAACATTCTGTCCAAAAACGATATTCATAAAATTGCGCTGAAACAAAAAGGCGGCTCCACATTGGGTGGACGCAAAGTCTGGTTCGACCGGGATGTGCTGCGCCTCAATTACGACGGTCGTGGTGAATACATCGGCGAGTTCCAGAGTGACGAAAGCATATTGATCATCACAAAGAACGGTCATTTCTATACGACGAACTTCGATTTGAGCAACCATTACAACGACGATGTTCAGTTGGTGGAAAAATTCGATCCGGACAAAATCTGGACGGCAGCGTTGTACGATGCGGACCAGCAGAACTACCCCTACTTGAAGCGTTTCCCGTTGGAAATCAGCGTGAAGCCGCAGTCGTTTATCGGGGATAATGCGGAAACAAAATTGATTTTGCTGTCGGAAGTGTATTACCCGCGCATCGAGGTGGTGTTTGGCGGTGGCGATAGTTTCCGCGAGAAGTTGGTGATAGATGGGGACGAATTCATCGGGGTGAAAAGCTTCAAAGCCAAGGGCAAACGCCTGACTACGTTTACGGTAGGTGCTGTCAACGAATTGGAGCCCACGCGTTTCCCGGAGGAAAAGGTTTCGGAGGAGTCTGCTGAGCCGGTGGAAGTCGAAATCGAGGAGGAGGACAATGGCAAGCCCGTTACGGACCTCGTGGATGAAATCATCGGCCAAACCAAGCTGTTCGATTGATCGGATCTTTGCGGTTCGATTTTGTAATCTGTAATTTTTGAGTATTTTTGCAGTCCCATTCAGGGAAAAGGCGCCTGTGGTGTAATTGGTAGCCACGCCAGACTTAGGATCTGGTGCTTCACGGCGTGTAGGTTCGAGTCCTATCAGGCGCACTTTAAAAAATAGCATCCGTAGTTTCTGCGGGTGCTTTTTTTTAAATTGTTTTTAAATATTTGCAAAAAGTGGTTCCATTTACAGATTAAACATTTTGATTTTCTTGCTCATTTCAAGTGTTTCTGCGCAAGTTTTTCAAGAAAAAATAGCTACCTTGCGCAAGCAAAATTCAAACTTTAACGCATCACGACATGGACAAATTAGTCATCAACAGCTTTCAAGAATTCGAACAATACATTGGTAAAGAATTGGGGGTTTCCCCATATCACACCATCACGCAGGATCAGATCAACCTGTTTGCCGATGCCACACTGGACCATCAATGGATTCACGTTGATGTGGAAAAAGCGAAGAATGAAAGCCCTTTTGGAACTACCATTGCACACGGTTACCTCACGCTTTCCATTCTGCCCTACTTGTGGGAACAGATTATTGAAGTGAACAATCTGAAGATGCTGGTGAACTATGGCATCAAGGAACTGAGGTTTGGTCAAGCGGTTTTGGTGGAAGGGGAAGTTCGACTGAAAGCGAAATTGCTTTCCATTGTGAACCTGAGGGGTACCTGTAAGGCCGAAATCGATGTGACACTCGAAATTAAGGATGGCAAGAAACCGGCGTTCAATGCGACGTTGGTGTTCCTGTACCATTTCAATTGATTTTTTCGAAAGTAGAATTCCTTCCAAAAAAATCTCAGACTTCGTACATTTAGTGCATTTAATGGCACTTTTACATGCATATTTAATGTAATAGACAATTAAGATGCCAATTAGTGCCATATACTGCACTTTTATTTGCATTTATTGAAATTAATTGTATTTTTGCAGAAAACAAAGCATTATATTGCACCTTATGGAACTTATTGATATCGTAAAATCGCGTAGGGAAGCGCTTCGGGTTACGCAGGAAACGTTGGCGGATTTATCTGGTGTTGGCTTAAGGACCTTAAAAAAGTTTGAAAGCGGAAAAGGGAATCCTACCCTGATGACGTTACAAAAAATTGCCGATGTTTTAGGGTTGGAGGTGTGTTTAAAAATTAAAGGAATCTCGGTCAACAAATGAGACAGGCGAAAATACTTTTTAAGGATGAAGAAGCAGGCATCCTGACGCAATTGGATAATGGAACCTTTCAATTTCGTTATCTGACAGCTTGGTTGGAAAATAGCGACAAACCGGCTATCAGCCTCACGCTGCCAAAGAGCAAACAAGAATTCCAGTCAGCATTCCTGTTTCCCTTCTTTTTCAATATGCTACCAGAAGGTTCAAACAAGCAAGTGGTTTGCAAATACAACCGTATCGACAAGGACGATTCTTTTGGATTGTTGGTCACAACTGCAAATGTGGACAGCATCGGAGCCGTTCGTGTAGTAAAAATGGAGCCAGATGAGTTTACCTGAAATCAACTTTTGTCCGGGCACACTGGCAGAAGGTTTTGACACCTATAGCAGAACCTGCTTGAAAAGGGTTTTTCAAGCTAAGAAAGTGCATCATGTTCTGCCATACAATGCTCCAGCCACCAATCTGGAAACGGATGCACTCTTTGATGAGAACAGAAAACACATGTCCATTTCGGGCATGCAAGAAAAAATGTCGGTTCTGCTCGAAAAGAACAAGCTTCGACTCATCAGGGAAGGCGAACGTGGCACCTACATTTTAAAACCCATTCCTAGTATTGGTAAAAAACAGGATCAAATGCCTGCGAATGAACATGTGACCATGCAAATTGCGCGTCAAGTATATGGCATTGAAACAGCAGAGAATGCGTTGATCTTTTTTCAAAATGGAGCACCTGCCTACCTTACGAAACGATTTGATGTTAAACCAGACGGCTCCAAACGAGCACAAGAAGATTTTGCATCCTTGGCAGAAAAAACCCCGCAAACACATGGTGCACATTACAAATATACAGGGAACTACTTGGATTTGTTTCAGCTTTTGGAACAAAAACTGCCTGCCTATAAGACAGAATCGCCCAAGTTGTTGAAAATTATACTGTTTAATTTTCTGTTTTCGAACGGTGATGCACATTTGAAAAACTTTTCATTGCTAGAAACTGATATGGGAGATTATCAGTTAAGTCCGGCGTATGATTTACTGAACAGTCGTATTCACATCGAAGACAGCATTTTTGCTCTAGAAGAGGGTCTTCTACCTGCCAATTTTGCGCAGGGTACATGGAGCCAAAAATTTGTAACACTTGCTGAAAGGGCAAAAATACCTTCAAACCTACTGAATGCAATGATGTCGCTTATGGTTTCGCAATCGGAGTTGGTAGAGAAAATGCTAGCGGCTTCGTACCTTGACGAACCCACAAAACGGAATTATTGGCAGTCGTATCAGGGTCGATTAAAACAACTACAAAAATAAATACTATGAAAGTCATCGCCATCAACGGAAGTCCTCGCAAGGAGGGCAACACCTACCACGCCTTGAGAATGGTGGGTTCGAAATTGGAAGAAAACGGAATTGATTTTGAAATCCTTCACGTAGGCAACAAGGAGATTCACGGATGTATGGCTTGTGGAAAATGCCGCAAAACATTGGATGGGAAATGCGGCATCACCACTGACCCTCTTAACGAATGGATTCAAGTAATCAAAGAGGCCGACGGGATTATTATTGCCTCACCGGTTTATTTTTCGGGCGTAGCCGGAACGATGAAAAGCTTTCTGGACCGATTGTTTTATGTTTCATTGAGCAATGGCAACTTTTTCCGCCACAAAGTGGGTGCTGCTGTGGTAGCGGTGCGACGTTCTGGAGGTTCTTCGACGTTGGACACGCTGAATCATTACCTGAGTTATTCGGAGATGATGTTGGCCAATTCCAACTATTGGCACATCATTCATGGGACCTTGCCCGGTGATGCGGAAAAGGATGCAGAAGGGGTTCAGATCATGGAAACGCTGGGTGAGAATATGGCATGGCAATTGAAAATGCGCGAGGCGACCAAAGAAATCCTTCCTGCACCGGCGAGGAAACAAAAAGTGATGACTAGTTTTATTCGGTAATGAACTGCATGTTATAAACAAAAAACAGCATTTCCACCATTTATTTTCCGCCACATTACCAACCTAAAATGACTATTCCACGAGGGAAACCCCGTGGAATAGCATTGTAAAAAAGAGTACTGCCATACAGCCCACCAGCTTGAGGCGGTACATTATATTTAAGCGTTCTTGACAATGATCATCTTGATGATCTTGCCCACGTATTCGGCGGCGTCTGTGGTCCGTTCAAGCCCGTTCATGATTTCCTTGAGTTTGATGATCTCGACGCTGTCGGTTTCCTTTTCGAAGAGTTCAATGACGAAACGTTCATAGACATCGTCCGCTTTGTTTTCGATGTCGTGCAAATCGTTGCAATATTTTTTGATCTGTTTGGCATCCTTTTTCAGGACTTCCAGTTCGTCAACGGCTTTTCCGATGCAAATGGCACCTTCCCGAATCAGATTGCAGATATCCAAGGCAGAGGCAGGCATTTTCGAGGGATTGTAGAGTACAATCTTCTTGGCACAGCTGTTGATGTAGTCGGTCACATCATCCAGACGGTTGGCCAACTGATTGATGTCTTCCCGGTCGAACGGTGTGATGAAGGTGCTGTCCAATTCTTCGAAAACACGGTTGGACAAAGCATCGCCCTTCTTTTCTTGTTCCTTGATTCTCTTGTAATAATCCGGCGCTGTTTCGTGATCGTAGTTTTGAATGAATTCGATCATGATGTCTGAAGCCACCAACATGACATCGGACATTTCTTTCAGAATGGGAATGAACTTGGGTTCTTTGGGAGTGAAGTTGCTGAAAAAGGAATTTTTCATTGGAGTTGTATGTTTTATAAGAGTTTGCCAAATACGAAGAAAATCAATGCGGCGATACCGGCGCTAACGGGAATGGTCAGAATCCAAGCGACCAATAAACTTCGGGTTACCCCCCATCGAACAGCAGACAAGCGTTTGACGGCACCAACACCGATGATGGCACCGGTAATGGTATGTGTGGTGCTGACAGGTATTTTCAATGCTTCCGATAAATATAGGGTGAGTGCGCCGGCGGTTTCAGCAGCGACACCTTCGAGCGGAGTCACCTTCGTGATGCGTGTGCCCATGGTTTTGATGATTCTCCAACCACCAGACATGGTGCCCAATGAAATGGCTGCAAAACAGGAAAAGGCTACCCAGTCTGGAATATCACTAATGTTATTGATGCCCATGCCTAAAGTTGGGTCAAGCTTATGGGCCGCAAATAAAGCGGCTGCGATGATGCCCATCACTTTTTGTGAGTCATTCAGTCCGTGGCCGATGCTAAACAATCCGGAAGAAACCAACTGAAGGCGTTTGAAATACGTATTGGCCTTGTGCGGATTCACTTTTTTAAAGGTATGCAAGATTAGGATGGTTAGCAAAGACGAAACGATTCCACCGATAAGTGGCGCTAAAATAATGAACGAAGCGATCTTAATGATTACGGATGATTTGATGGCTTCCAGACCGCTGGTTTCATATCCGCTGGCCATCATCGTGCTCATGATGGCTGCCCCTGCAAAGCCTCCAATTAAGGTATGCGAAGACGAGGAAGGAATACCAAGCCACCAAGTAGCCAGGTTCCAGATGATGGCAGCAACGATGCCCGAAAAAATGACCGGTAAGGTGATAAAATCCTCAATGACTGCTTTGGAAACGGTGTTGGCGATACCAAACTCTCCGATAATGTATTTGGCGATGAAGAATGCCAGGAAATTAAAAGCAGCCGCCCAAAGCACTGCCCTGAATGGTGTCAACACTTTGGTGGAAACAATGGTTGCAATGGAGTTGGCAGCGTCATGAAAGCCGTTGATGTAATCAAAAACCAGCGCCAGAACAATAATGGTAATGAGTAGAGTCATTGTTTTTCAGTTGTTTTTAGAAACACTTGTTAAAAAATTTGAGTGCAAAGGTCGGAAATAGGTATTACATTCCTGTTACAAACCAATGAAGGGGACGTGAAAGGAACGTCGAAAAAGAAAAAACTGATCCTTATACAGACCAGTTTCTTTTACGTAATTGGAGCGAAAAACGGGACTCGAACCCGCGACCCTCAGCTTGGGAAGCTAATGCTCTACCAACTGAGCTATTTTCGCGTGTATGTTTGGTCGCACAAAAGTACGAAATCTTTGAAAAAAAAAGGCGAACAGGTTGAAAAAACGAGTTGGAAGGTGTAAATTGCGGTAACTTTTGTGGAAAACACTCTTTCATAGGTTTGTAACGCAACTGTAACACTTAATTGTCACCTTTGCAACGTTAAAATCGATTCATTTAGGACCTATTATTATGGTACAAAAGGTAGAAGCAGAACTTGAAGCGCTGAAAAAGGAAACCATCGAGATGTGGACCTTGGTTTATAACCAGGTACAACGTGCCGGTGAAGCCATCCTGACACTAGATAAAGACCAGGCTAGGCAGATCATCATGCGGGAACGCCGGGTCAATGCTTTCGAACTAAAGATTGACAGTGACGTGGAAGACATGATTGCCTTGTACAATCCGGTTGCCGTTCAATTGCGTTTTGTTCTGGCCGTTCTCAAAATCAATACGAACTTGGAACGCATCGGAGACTTTGCCGAAGGGCTGGCTCGTTTCGTACTGGATTTCAAAGGCCCGGCACTGGATCCTGAATTGGTTCGAAATTTAAGGCTGGCCGAAATGATCGACCAAGTGAAGGATATGCTACAAATGCTGTTCGATGCTTTGGAAAAAGAAAGTGCGGACATCGCCACCAAAGTGTTCGCCATGGATCAGAAAGTAGACGACATCAACCGTTCAAGCCTATCGATTTTAACGGCTTTCATCATTGAAAACCCTGAATCCAATTCGATGGATGCCCTACAGATGAGCAGTATTTTCAGGAAACTGGAACGCATCGGCGACCATTGCACCAACATGGCCGAGGAGATTGTTTTTTATCTGGACGCCAAGGTGTTGAAGCACCAAGGCAAAACAACGTTTTAAGTAGCGAGTGTAGAGGCGAAGCTTGCTTCGACTATGCCGAGTCACGAAAAACGACTGTTAAGAATTAACGAAACCCAATCTAAAATGAGCAAAGCCCGGATTTTGGTCGTCGACGACGAAGAAGACTTGTGTGAGATTCTCCAGTTCAACCTGGAAAGCGAAGGCTACGAAGTGGAAACCGCCAATTCTGCCGAGGACGCACTTAAAAAAGACCTGACATCCTTTCATTTGTTGATGCTCGATGTCATGATGGGTGAGATCTCCGGTTTCAAATTGGCGGGAATGATTCGTAAAAACGAAAAGCTAGCCAACTTGCCCATCATCTTTATTACGGCCAAAGATACCGAGAACGACATGTTGACTGGTTTTAACATCGGCGCCGACGATTACATCTCCAAACCCTTCTCCATTCGTGAAGTGACCGTTCGTGTCAAAGCGATTCTGAGGCGCACCATGGTTGTTGAAGCGTCCGACAAAGAAGCCATTTTGCAGTTTGAAAACTTAAAAATTGATACGACCCGCAAACAAGTTTTCCTAAGCGATGTTCCTGTGGATCTCACTAAAAAGGAACTTGAGATGCTTTTGTTGTTGGTATCCCACCCCGGCCGCGTGTATTCCCGGGAGGATATCCTGAGTGCGGTTTGGTCGGATGACGTCTATGTGCTCGACCGTACCATCGACGTGAACATTACCCGATTGCGCAAAAAACTGGGCGATTTCGGTCAGCATATTGTTACCCGGCTCGGTTACGGTTACTGTTTTGATTATAAATAGAGCACTATGGCTGAAACCATTCGCAATCCCTTTTTCAATTTCCACCGGAAACTTTTTCTGACCATTGTCTCCTTGTTTTTGATGTTCGTCCTGTTCATCAGCGTCTATCAGTACCGTCGCGAAAAAGCATTTCGCGTGGCTTTGCTCACCGAACAATTGCAGAGTTACAACAACCTTTTTTATGAAATAACCAGTGAAAAGGGGGTGAATGACAGCAGCATCCGCAGCGTAATGGGTTTTCTACAGGTGAGCGACTTGCGTGTCACCGTGGTGGATTTCAGCGGGAATGTGCTGTATGATTCCGAAGCCAACCACCCTGGAAACCACGCCAACCGACCTGAAATCAAGGGTGCCATGACCTTTGGCGAGGGTGTTTCGGTGCGTCGCCTTTCGGAAACCACTGGCAAGACTTTTTTTTATACGGCAAAGCGCTATCCGAATTACATCATCCGAAGTTCACGTCCATACGACTCCATTCTTAACAAGCAACTTGAAGCAGACTTAAGCTTTATGCTCTTCATTGCCACGATGATGCTGGTTATATTGGTCTTGTTGTACAATTCCACCAAGCGGATGGGAAACACCATTGCTCAACTCCGTGACTTTGCCGAAACGGCCGATAAAAATCTTCCACTGGACACTTCGCTGGATTTTCCCAAAAACGAATTGGGTGAAATTTCCAGATACATCGTCGGTTTGTTTCATCGGCTTAAAACGACCAGAGACGATCTGTTGGTGGAACGCGAGAAACTCGTCAGTCACCTTCAGTCCGCTAAAGAAGGCTTGGCCATCTTTACCCCGGACAAGAAAGAAATCATTGCCAACAACCTGTTCATTCAGCACCTGAATTTGATTTCCGACCTACCCGCACAGTCGGCCAGCACCATTTTTACGTTGCCCGAACTGGAAGCCCTCAATCAACACATCAGCGATTTGCAAGGCATCCGAAACCTGGTTTCTCCATTGCAAAGACAATCAATTCAAGTGGACAAAAATGGCAGGGTTTTCCTGATTCAATGCATTCTATTTCAGGACAAAAGCTTTGAAGTCAGCATCAACGACATCACAAAAAATGAAGAAGAAAGCCGGCTGAAACGGCAGTTGACACAGAACATCGCGCATGAACTCAAGACGCCGGTGAGCAGCATTCAGGGGTATATGGAAACCATCCTGACCAACCCGGATTTACCTGCCGAAAAACTCCATTCATTTGTAGAACGCTCCTTCCTACAGAGCAAGCGTCTGAGCGAATTGCTGCGTGACATTTCCACACTGACCAGACTGGACGAAGCGCCCAAGCTGATTGAGAAGGAAGACGTGAACCTGTCACGCCTTATTCAGCACATCGTTGGTGAGCAGGAAGCAGAAATCACCGCTCGAAATGTGTTGTTGAAAACCGACATCGATCCCGAGTTGACGGTAAAGGGCAACACATCCCTATTGTACTCCATTTTTAGGAACCTGTTGGACAACGCATTGGCTTATGCAGGTGATGAAGTAGAGATTGGAATCAGCTGTTTTCGCAACGATCCAGATCGCTGTTACTTCAATTTCTACGATACCGGAGTGGGCATCGCCGATGAGCATTTGAACCGCATTTTCGATCGCTTCTACCGGGTAGATAAAGGCCGCATGCGAAAACTGGGCGGTACGGGTTTAGGACTAGCCATTGTCAAGAACGCCATACAACTTCATGGTGGTACCATTTCTGCCAAAAACCGGCCAGAAGGTGGTTTGGAATTTGTCTTTTCGATGCTCAAATAAGTTTCTGTTTTTACTGCGTGACAGCATCGCAGCGTATTTCTCACTATATTTACAGTTCGTTCATTTTCAAGGTGTTTCTAATACTGGAACAAACGGATGTTGTTATAAAAAACGGGTGAGAGTTTTCATTAAAAATATGGTCTGCAACCGTTGCAAAATGGTCGTCAAAAACGAGTTGGAGAAACTCGGCCTTCATTACTCGTTCGTGGTGCTTGGCGAGGCATTGATAGAGGAAGAAGCCACCATGGAACAATTGATCACACTCAACGACAACTTGCGGCAAAATGGACTGGAAATATTGAAGGACAACAAACTCATCTTGGTTGAGAAAATCAAGACTACCATCATTGAACTCGTTCACTACACGGACGATCAGATTAAAGTCAACCTATCCAATTACCTGAGCGAGAAACTTAGGTACAACTACACGTATCTAGCAAACCTTTTTTCCGAACTAAAAGGCACCACCATCGAACACTACTACCTCACCCATAAAATCGAGAAGGTCAAAGAACTCTTGGTTTATGAGGAACTCAACCTGACGGAGATCGCCTTCAAACTTCACTACAGCAGCGTGGCGCACTTGTCCAATCAATTCAGGAAGATGACCGGACTCACTCCTTCCCACTTCCGGAATCTTAAAATCAAGAAAAGAAGTTCACTGGGCAATCTATAGTTCTTGATATGGGAATTATGCAACTTATTTCCAAAGTTGTGTAAGGCATCTTGCGTCAAACAAAAGCAACTTTGCATTGAACCTTTTTTATGCTGAATTTGTTAGCATAGCATCGTGTTCAATGCTTTATTTGTATGTACTTCATTAAAAAAAACAGTATGAAAATCTACCCTTTTCTGGTTTTATCGGCACTTCTTTCGGTAAGCCTTCAGGCGCAAAACAGAATTTCCATCGGCGCAAAAGCTGGATTAAACATTTCAAACATTTATGATTCGGAAGGTGAAACCTATTCCGCAGATCCAAAAACAGGCTTTGCAGCCGGCGGATTTGTACACATCCCCATCGGAGGTTTCTTTGGAATTCAACCCGAAGTGATGTTTTCACAAAAGGGATATCAGACCGCTGGAACGGTGCTCGGTTTGGATTACAGCACCTCACGCACGTCCAATTACCTGGATATACCGATTTTGTTTGCCATCAAGCCTCTTGGATTGGCCACGCTGCTGATCGGCCCGCAATATTCCTACCTGCTCAAACAGACTACCAATTTGGTTACTCCGGTTTCGAACACGACGGTTGTCGATGAATTCACGAATGACAATATCCGTCGAAATACCTTAGGCCTTGTTATTGGCGCTGACATCAATCTGCTCCAATTTGTAATCAGTGGCCGAGTAGGATGGGATTTATACGACAACAATGGTGATGGAACATCGACCACGCCCCGATATAAGAATGTAAATGGTCAGCTTACCCTCGGGTTCCGACTTTGATCGAATACAGGTTTTCAAATAGTTAAAACAAATTAATACAACACATTATGGATGCAGGAAAAGTAGTTATCGGCATTGTAGCCGGATTGGCCACAGGTGCTTTATTGGGCGTTTTATTTGCCCCGGACAAAGGTTACAAGACTCGTAAGAGAATTGGTCGTGAAACCGAAAAGATTACGGATGACATATCCGATAAGTTTCAGGAATTCGTGGACAGCATCACGGATAAGTTCGAAAAGGTAAAAGAAGACGTTACCAATTTTGCCGAAAAGGCAAAAACAACGGAAAAACAAGTCGAAAAAGACTTGAAAGCAAGTAAGGTTTAGTAGGTTATAGGTTAACTCTAATTCTGTCAATTATAAAGGTATGGAAGACTATGGAAGATTGTTCGAAACTCTTTTGGAAAGGGTTGCCGATTATTTCAAGACCACTGTTGAGTTGGTAAAACTTAAAGCTGTTGAGAAAATAACGGATCTGATTTCTTCGTTGATCCCCCATGCCTTTATAATTGGCATACTTATTTTTACAATGCTATTCTTGAATGTCGGCCTGGCAATTTGGCTGGGAGACATTCTAGGAAACATGTACCTTGGATTTTTGGCCGTAGGTGCTTTTCACGCAGTCTTGGCAATCGTCTTTCGTCTCTTTTTCTATAAACCACTCAAACGGGTATTCAGTCGTCAGCTAATTAAAGAACTTTTTAAGTAGCGAGTGCAGAGGCGAAGCTTGCTTCGACTATGTCGAGTCACGAAAAAAGTCTGTTTAGAATAAACAAACTTTTAAAATAAATTATATGATAACGAATGCCGTAGAACTTAAAGATGCCATTCTGAAACTCGAATCCGACAGGGTTGTTCAGGGATTTCTGATCAAGCAGGAAATTGGACATGCATACGACAGCATCAATCCGTTGACTATGATCAAGGAAAATTTGGAAGATTCTTCTTCAAATATGCTTGGAAACAATGTGATCAGCACTTCGGTTGGTTTGGCCACTGGTTTTCTGCTCAAAAAATGGATCATCGGGAAATCGGATAACCAGTTCCGGGGGATACTCGGTTCGGTTGCGCAAATCGGGGTCATCAATGTGATTGCACACTATCGCACTGCCGTTGAAGTTGTTGGTCGAACCTTGCTTCAACTCTTCCTTCATAAAAATAAAAAATCAGATGGCGTTGATTGTTAAAAACGTTTCCGTACCCTTTTACGCAAAAATGACCATCTATTTCGTTGGTCTTATTGCGTTATGTGCCATTTTATACATTACTCAGTCCATCGTCGTTCCGCTTGTTTTCGCCGTAATCATTGCCATCGTACTCAGTCCGGTTGTCGATTTTCTGGTGCGCAAGCGAATGAATCGCGTTTTTGCCATTGTGTTGGCCATTTTACTGACCCTCTTACTCATTTCAGGTTTAATCGCCGTCATTTTCTATCAAATCAGCCTATTGACAGAATCCTGGCCGGAATTGATAGCGAACATATCGGGAATGCTGAATCAAACCATCAGCGGTGTCGCTGCCTATATCGGGGTTAATCCTGAAAATATCCATGCATGGATTGCAACAACACAAAAAGAATTGGTAAATTTCAACAGTTCTGCCTTAGGACAAACCCTGATGACAGTGGGAAGTGCCCTTGCCATGTTTTTCCTCATTCCGGTCTATGTCTTTTTATTTTTACTGTACCAACCCATCATATTGGAATTCATTCATCAAATCGCAGGTGATGACAGCAAGTTGCAGATTAAAGATGTTGTTTCCCAAACGAAAGCAGTAGTGCAGCACTATCTGGTCGGATTGTTGATGGAAGCTGGGATTATAGCCGTGTTGAATATTGGTGCACTCCTTTTACTCGGAATTCCATACGCCATTTTACTGGGGATTCTTGCTGCTTTGTTAAATTTAATCCCATACCTTGGAGGCATTGTCGGTGTCGGTTTACCGATGGCCATTGCGTTAGCCACGATGCCTACTGCTTGGTATGCCGTTTATGTATTAGTGGCATTCTACGCTATTCAACTCATAGACAACAACTACGTGGTGCCAAAAATCGTCGCCTCCAAAGTGAAAATCAATGCGCTTTTCTCCATCATCGTCGTCTTGGCAGGAAATGCCTTGTGGGGCATCCCTGGGATGTTTTTATCACTTCCGCTTCTGGCCATTGTCAAACTGACTTGCGACAACTTTGAACACTTGAAACCTTGGGGATTTTTGTTGGGTGACACTTTACCTCCATTGATTGCTATCAAACCGATCTTTAAGCGGAAAAAGAAGACTTGACCAAGGTGAACAAAGGTGAAATAGAAAGAAAAGATTCTGGGCGATTATTCTTAAAAAGAAGTCTGAAGGTAATCGCGTGGGTTATTGTGAGCTTTCTGCTTTTACTCCTTGCGGTTGCTTTGATTGTTCAGATTCCCGCAGTCCAACTGAAAATTGCAACATATGCCACAACTTGGATCACAGATAAAACACATGGAAGGGTCGAATTGAAAGACTTCCGCATTCAGTTTCCAAAAACGATTGTCATCCGAGGTCTATATGTGGAAGATTTGGCCAAAGACACGTTGGCTTCCATCGGATTGTTTAAAGTAGATCTTGCATTCAGCGGCCTCCTTCAACAAAAGGTTCAAATCCACTCCTTGAACCTGGAGGACGCTGTTTTCAAAATCAATCGGTCGGAAAAGGACTCCTTGTTTAATTTCAACTATTTGCTAACAGCCTTCAGCAGTGAAGCTAAAACACCCAAAAAGCCTTCCGCTCCTTGGACCATCAACTTAAAAAAGGTCCGATTGAGCAACATGCGGGTGATGTTCGATGATTACCATCAGGCGACGTATCTGGCGTATAGTCAGATTATGCTGGTAGCTACGAACATGCATTATTCCGCCGAAAAAATGGGCGTGACGGTCAAGCAATTTACCGCTACCGATCAAAACGGCTTTGCCATTAAAGAATTCAGAAGCGTACTCCGAATGGATCCGCATCAGGTTTCGGCTAAAAAAACAAAGATCCAAACACTGAATTCCAACTTTGAAGGCGATTTGTCGCTGGGATTTGATTCGTTGGGCAGCCTGACCCGAAATCTTTCGAAAGCATTGGTCGGTATTCGAGTAAAAAAACTACTCATTAACAATACGGACGTGCTGTATTTCATGCCAACATTGGACAGCATTCCATTTTTCAAGAACAGAACGATGTCCACCTCCTTTTCTGGAGAAATCAACGGCCCCGTAAACCGATTGACAGGGAAAGGCATCACTATCAGCACCGGTGGCAGTACCCGTTTGAAAGCGAACTTTACGATTATTGGGCTACCCGATTATCAGACAGCGCTCTATGATTTTCCGATCATCCGGATACATACCGGACGAAAGGATTTGGAGCTTCTGGGCAACCTTTCTGAAACGATGGAAATTCCAGAAGTTATCGATTTGGAAATCATGATGAAGGGGAAATTAAAAGCGTTCAAGGCATCCGGAAATTTGACCAGCAGTTTAGGTAACGGCCGCTTCACGGGCAGTCTCGACGAAAAGGAAAACTTCACGGCTGAGGTTGGGTTGGACCAATTCAACGTTGGTCGGTTGATGAAAAAAACGGACCTCATGGGAACGATGACCATGCAAGCCAAGGCTAGTGGTCATGGTTTGGACATTAAGACGATTCGTTCTAAAATCGACGTCACCGCTCCGGAGTTCAGCTTAAACAACTATACCTACCATAATCTGACTCTACACGGAGACATTGCAGGAATGGGCTTTGACGGAACCATCAAACTGAACGATGAAAACGCTGCTTTTGACTTCAAGGGCAAGGTGGACATGAACGGTAAGCAGGCACTTGCACAATTCCGTTTCGACCTGAAAGGTGCGGATCTTAAAAAACTGCACTTAATGAACACGGATACCCGAATGGCCTTTTCCATCGTTGCCGATTTTCGGGGCGAGGTTCCGCGTCGTTTGAACGGACAGGCCACCATCAAGGATATTTTGGTGATGCACGAAGGCGTCAAATACCCGTTGGATTCCATTTTCCTGAAAACGACCAACAAACCGGGTTCCAGCTCCATCGAAGCGCGCAGCAAGCTCATTGACCTCACGTATCAAGGCAGTCTTTTCCCGACGGAAATCGCTGGCGAAGTCCTTGCGTTCGTTCGTCCGTATTTTGCCCTACCGGGTCAGGGAACTTTGAAAACGTCTGGAACTTCAGACTACTTTACATTCAATATCCAGTTGCACAACCATCCGATGCTGTCCAATGTCTTCTTCCCACTGTTGAAAGAGTTTAGGCCTGGATTGATTCAAGGCAGTTTCGACGGTGCCAAAAAGGAGTTGAAAGTAACCGCGGCTATGGAAAAAATTACGTATGGTGAATTGACCATCAATGGTTTGGCGTTGGACATCCATTCAGACCCCAGCGCCATCAGCTACAGCCTTTCTTGCAAGGAGTTGTTCAACACGTCGTTGAAGATGAACAAGATCGTGTTGGAGGGCGAACTGGCCAATCAGCTTATTCTGGCAAAGCTTTCCGCTTTTAAAGGAAAAGATCAAAAACTGTTGGTTCAGTCGAAAATTAAGATGAATGGGGAGAATTACCAAATCAGCATCGATCCGCCAAGCATCAACCTGATGGGCGATGCTTGGTCCGTTGCTCCAGAAAATTATGTGGAGTTTGGCAAGCAAGGCTTTCTGATTCATCATTTCTACCTTGAAAATGCCGGGAAACAGATTTGGATAACCTCGGTAAACGATCGGTTCAACGACGACTTGAGTGTTAAACTGAATCGATTCAAACTGGATGATATTTCCCGGATTATGGAGCAGGATACCAGCTTTGTGAAGGGCGTGTTGAATGGCAACATTCTGCTGAAACGGACAGGCGAAACGTATGGAATTATTGCAGACGCTCAATTGGACAACCTGGTTGTCAAAAATATACCCATCGGAAACGTCACATTGAACGCCTCGAATTCCAGCAACGGACGTTTTGATGTGGATGCTGCGTTGTCAGGTAAGTCTAATCAACTAACAGCCAAAGGGTTTTATGCACCCAACGCCGGTGCGCAAACCATTAACCTGAATGCCGACATTACGTCCCTGTCCTTGGAAACAGTGAAAGCCTTTTCCTTTGGTGCGATAAAGGAAGCGTCGGGCAACCTGAGCGGGCATTTCAACGTGGGAGGCAACCTCGCCAAACCGGAAGTGACGGGCGAACTTACTTTCGACAACGCGATGATCAATCCGGCCTTTCTGAATAGTCGGCTGGGTTTGAAACACGAACGAATTCTGCTTGAAAAAGACGGCATCCATTTCAACAATTTCACGATGCTAGACGTCAAAAATCATCCAGCCACCATTGATGGTTCCATTTTGATGACTCAATTCAACAATCCTGTTTTGTCTTTGCGGATTGATACGAAGGATTTCCTGTTGTTCAACACAGGGCCCAAAGACAATGCTCAATTCTATGGAAAAATGCTCATTGACAGCAGAATTGACATTCATGGTCCCCTGAGTCTTCCAGTGGTCAATGCCCGTGTCAAGTTGAAAAAGGGTTCCAATATGACGTTTGCGATGCCGGAGGAAACATTCAGTACCAATAAAGGGGAAGATGTGGTGGAATTCGTCGATACCGTCAAAGAGAAATCCATCCTTTTTAGAACTGTAAAAAAGGAAACCCCGAAAAGCAGTTTGAAGGGATTTGATGTTTCTTCCATTCTAGAAGTGGATGAAGAGGCTTCCATCAAGTTGTTGATTGACCCGGCTTCCAGTGATTCATTGGTCGTGAAGGGTGAAGCGGCCCTCAGTTTTTCCTTGGACCGAAGCGGAAAAATGAGCTTGACGGGAACCTATCTGCTGAAGCAAGGCGATTACCTTCTTTCGCTGGAATCCTTGGTAAAAAGGAGGTTTAAGATCGAATCGGGCAGTACCATCATCTGGTACGGAGACCCCATGAGCGCGAATATTTCCATCAATGCCATCTATACGGTCAATGCGTTGCCCAACGACTTGATTTCGAGTCAGCAAAGCAGCTCGACAGGCATTATGAACAAACAACGATACCCCTTCCTGGTCTATCTGAAACTGCGTGGCGACATTCAGAAACCGGACATCAGCTTCGAAATCAGACTGCGTCCAGAAGACAGAGGCATTATGGATGGCGTTGTCCAAGCCAAGTTGAACATGCTGAATGAAAATCCATCGGACTTGAACAAGCAAGTGTTTGCATTGTTGGTGCTGGGTCGGTTTATCCAGGAGAATCCGTTCCAAAGCGAAGCAACCGGACTGGCATCTGCAGCACGAACCACTGTGGGGACGTTATTGTCGTCTCAACTGAATCAATGGAGTTCCAAATTGGTACCCGGTGTTGAAATGAATTTTGACATCCAATCGTACGAAGATTTACAATCCGGTAAGTCAGTCGGAAGATCTCAGCTGAACCTGGGCGTCAAGAAGCAGCTTTTCAACGAAAGGCTCAGTGTCCAGGTCGGTGGCAAAATTGATGTGGAAGGCGAACGGGCCAAACAGAATTCGGTCAGTGACTTGGCTAGTGATGTTTCCATTGAATACAAGTTGACCAAAAATGGACAATACCGGCTGAAAGGTTTCCGTCAGACTTTATTTGAAGGTGTCCTTGAAGGCCAATTGGTTGAAACTGGCTTCGGCTTGATTTTTGTTCGGGATTTCAACTCTTGGCATAAAAAATAAGCCCATGAAAAAACTATTCTTTTTAATCGGTATTCTGACACTGACTGCCTGCAGCGGCCTGAGAACCGTGCCCGATGATGATAAACTATATACCGGAGCAGAAATCACACTCGAATCTACCGATGGCATTCCAAATAAAAAAGTGCTCAAAAACCAGGCGAAATCGGTGACTCGGCCCATTCCGAACCAGTCTTTTTTCGGATTGCGACCCCGGTTGGCCCTTCCAAATTATAAAGGATTGCGAAAATACAAAGAAGCACCGGTGTTGATAAGCAGCGTTCGGCCGGAGGCTACGACCAAGATCATTGACGCCCTGTTTTTCAACAATGGCATCTTCAACAGCTACACAGAGTACACGATAGTCGAAAAAAAGCATACGGCCAAAGTGGTGTATCTCTGCCACATTCATAAACCCTATACGCTCAAGGACTTGATCTTTTCCATATCGGACGACAGCATCGCCTCCATCATCCGCTCTGAAAACAAGCATACCTTAGTGAAGCCAGGCGACACCTATCAACTGGACCTTCTGAAACTGGAACGAATCCGACTGGATGCCGTCCTAAAGGAGAAAGGCTACTTTTATTTCAGCCCGGATTATTTGCTGTACAAAGCGGACAGTTCAAATGGCAATGGAACGGTTTCCCTGAAACTGACCTTGAAGGACAGCATCCCGATAAATGCCCTGCAGCCTTATCGCATCCGAGAAATCGTTATCGATCAGGATTATACCCTGAATTCCGATACCATTGTCCGAACCAAGGACACGATGATGGTTGATAACTATGTCTTTTTAGGTCAAAAGACCAACCAACAAGTGCGTCCAAAAGTGCTGCTAAAATCGGTATCTCTGAAAAAAGGTGAGATTTATTCCAGAAAAAACCACGACCGCACCCTCAACGGCCTGATGTCCTTAGGTAATTACAAATTCGTTCGGATCAAGTTCGAGGATTTTCAGCGGAAAGATTCCGGTGAGCTGAACGCAACCATCCTGATGACTCCATTCCCCAAATACACGTTCAGTGCAGAAATCGACTTGGTTTCCAAATCGAACGGCTATACGGGTCCACGCCTCCAACTGAGCCTGCTGAGCAGAAACATGCTTCGCTATGCGGAACTCATCAAGTTCAATATGTCAGGCTCCTACGAAGCACAATGGGGACAGGCCAATTTGTTTTCATACGCCTACGCTCCTCAATTGGAGCTGAATGTTCCAGGTTTGCTGCTTCCGTTCAAAATACCCGGATTTAAAAACGCCAATGCGTTTAAAACCCATTTCTCGCTGTCGTACAATTACTTGAAAAGAGTCAACTATTTTGACATGCGCTCGTTTCAAGTCACTGCAGGTTACCAATGGAAACCGGTAAAATTCCAAGAATATGAATGGAATCCCATACAGGTTTCGTTTATATCGCTGGCCAACCAATCCCAAACATTCACCGACCTACTGGCAGCCAACCCATTCCTAAGAAAAAGCTACGAAGAGCAATTCATTGCTGGTGGAAGTTTTTCCTTTACGTTCGATGACCAACCGGGTTCCATGCGAAAGATGCAGCATTATGTCCGTTTAACGGCTGAAACCGCCGGCAATTTGTTTTCTCTTGTAAACGGCAACGCCACGACCATATTGGGTTCGACCTACGCCCAATTTTCCAAAATTAGCATTGATGGCCGTGCGAATTATACTTTTCCAGATAAGAATAAACTTGCCTTTCGATTGTTCGCCGGAGCAGGCGTGCCTTATGGCAATTCGTCCGTTTTACCCTATTCGAAACAATTCTTCAGCGGTGGGCCAAACAGTGTTCGGGCATTCGCCATCAATTCCTTAGGTCCGGGCACCTACCACCAAAATGCTGGGACCGAAGGCTTTTTGCAGTTGGGTGGAGACATCAAACTGGAAACCAACGCCGAATACCGTTTCACCATATACAAATTCCTGAAAGGTGCCTTTTTCGTGGATGCAGGAAACTGTTGGCTCGTTCAATCCAACGATGCGCTTGGAATCCAACCTTTCTCCTCCACTTTTCTGGATGAGTTAGCTGTCGGTGCCGGTTTCGGCCTGCGCATGGATGTATCCTTCTTCATCTTGCGCTTTGACTTGGCCACGCCACTTCGCAAACCGTGGTTGACCAATTCCAGCAAATGGGTAATGAATCAGACGGACCTGACAAGCTCTTCTTGGAGAAGGGAAAACCTAATTTTGAATGTCGCCATTGGTTATCCCTTTTGAACGCTCGTAAAAAGTAGGAATTATGTAAACTTTTCGAAGAAAAGTGTAACATCAAAAAGTTCGTTTACACCTACTTTGTTCCACAAAACAAATACGAAATGAACAACTACAGAAAAGTCCTTATTGCGCTCGATTACGACAAAAGCGCCAAGAAAGTAGCCGAAGCTGGATTCACATTGGCCAGTTCCATGGGTGCGAATGTTACCCTGATGCACGTCATTTCAGATCCGGTTTATTATTCGAACACCGAGTATTCACCCATTACTGGCTTCACTGGTTTTACCATTCTGAACCCATTGATCAACGAAGATACGGAAGGCCTTAAAAAAGCGACCTTAGAGTATCTGGAAAAATTTAAGTTGAGCCTAGGCGATGAAACCATTGAAACAATTGTTGGGGATGGTGAATCTGCTGAAACCATTTTGAAAATTGCCAAAAAAATCCATGCGGATGTCATCGTCATTGGTTCACACAGTCGGAAATGGCTGGAAAATGTGCTCTTGGGCAGCATTACGGAAAAAGTTTTAAGAAACAGCACCATTCCCTTGTTTATCGTTCCTGTGAGGAAACCGGCATAAAAAATACATGCCCATTTTGCAGGAGTTTGCAAATGAAAATAAAAGGTTACGTGCATTTCGGTTTATTATGACTTAATTTGTATGCCTTCCTTTTGAAATAAATCTCATGTCTCCGTTAAAAAACAACTTGTTGGCTTCACCAAAAAAGAAGACCGTTTTGCCTGCTACCGCTCCATTTCCGATAGTGGGCATCGGTGCGTCTGCCGGTGGCTTGGAGGCTTTTGAACTTTTCTTTAAACATTTGCCTGAAAAAACCGGGCTGGCCTTTGTGGTCATCCAGCATTTGGACCCTACCCAAAAAGGTATACTGCCGGAATTGTTGCAACGCGTCACCAAAATGAACGTTTTTCAGGTAAAGGACCGCACGACGGTTAAACCGGATTGTCTGTATGTGATCCCTCCGAACAAAAGCATGTTCATCCTTCAGGGCGTGCTTCATCTCTCTGACCCCATCGAGGTACGAGGCATGCGCCTTCCCATCAATTTTTTTCTAACTTCGTTGGCTCTCGATCAACGAGAAAACGCCATCGGGGTTATTCTCTCCGGAATGGGTTCAGACGGAAGTGAAGGTGTGCGGAACATCAAAGACAAAAAGGGCATTGTTGCGGTGCAGGATCCTGGAACCGCAAAGTTCGACAGCATGCCCCGAAATGCCATTGACTCAGTGGCTGTGGACATTGTAGCACCAGCAGCGGAACTTCCTGTCAAACTTCTCTCCCTTATCAAGCATATAGTGCAGGTCCCTACCAATCAGGACGGAGATCATCAACTTCAAAGCGCTCTGGAAAAAATTCTTGTTTTGCTTCGTCACCGTACCGGAAATGATTTTTCGTTGTACAAACGGAATACGATTTATCGCCGCATTGAAAGGCGGATGCAGGTGTACAAAATTGAAAAGATTCACTCATACGTCCAATTTCTTCAGGAAAATCCAAAGGAAGTCGACATTCTTTTCAAGGAATTGCTCATTGGTGTCACCAATTTCTTTCGCGACACCCCTGTTTGGGAAAAGTTAAAAGACACGGTTCTGCCAGCCCTGATTGCCAAACAATCGGATGGCACGGTGCTGCGAGCCTGGATTCTAGGATGTTCCACCGGTGAAGAAGCGTACTCCTTGGCCATTGTATTTAAAGAAGTTGTGGAGAAGCTGAATCCTCACGGGAATATTTCATTGCAAATCTTTGCCACCGATTTGGATCACGATGCCATCGACACTGCTCGAAAAGGTGTATTCAAAGCTTCTATAAAATCCGAGGTCTCACCTACCCGGCTGAATCGGTTTTTCAATGCCACCGATTCGGGTTACCGCATCAATACGGAAATCAGGGAAATGATTGTGTTTGCCCAGCACAACATCATCATGCATCCTCCTTTCAGCAAAATCCATTTGCTATCGTGCAGGAATCTGCTGATCTATTTGGATAGCGAGTTGCAGAAAAACTTGATTTCGTTATTTTACTACAGCATCAATCCCGCTGGAACACTCCTCCTTGGAAGTGCCGAAACACTTGGTTCACAAGCATCCTTGTTCGTTCCAATCGATTCAAAATTGAAAATATACAAACGCTCTTCTACCAGTTTGTCACCGGAGTTGTATGATTTTCCTTCCTCCTTTTCCAAAACCCAACCAGTTCCCATGGAAAAACAACTACCTGCCAAAACCACTCAGAATCTGCAGACATTGGCAGATCAGCTGCTTCTGCAGTCTTTTTCACCTCCAGGGGTCCTGGTCAACGAAAACGGGGACATCCTGTACATTAGTGGTCGTACCGGGAAATACTTGGAACCGTCCGTTGGCAAAGCAAATCTTAATATCTTCGCCATGTTGCGGGAAGGGTTGCGAAACGATTTCCCTATGGCTTTCCGGAAAGCATTGAAGTCGAATGATCCCGTTTTGATGCATCATGTCAAGGTTGAAACCAACAATGGGATTAACCTCATCAATGTGACCATTCAACGGATCGACAAGCCTCAACCTTTATCTGGAATGATCATGATTATTTTTACGGAAATACCCGTCATTCCAAACCATACCTCACCAAAGGACAAGGAGAAAAAGTCGGACAATACCGATCAGACCCGAATGGAATTCGAACTGAAAATGGCACGCGAACAACAACAAAACATGCTCGAGGAAATGCAGACTTCGCAGGAAGAATTGAAATCCACCAATGAGGAATTGCAGTCCACCAACGAAGAGTTGCAATCCACCAACGAAGAGCTCACCACTTCGAAGGAGGAAATGCAGAGCATGAACGAAGAACTTCAAACCGTGAATGCGGAATTGCAATCGAAAGTGGATGAGTTCTCCAGGGTGAACAACGATATGAAGAATCTGCTCAACAGCACCGACATCGCCACCTTGTTTCTGGACAAGAATCTGAACATTAGCAGGTTCACCAACGAAGCAACCAAGATCTTCAAACTGATCAAAGGTGATGTTGGCAGACCGTTTACCGACCTCGTGACCGATCTGATTTATCCCGAACTGGCAGCGGATGCTATGGAAGTATTGCGTTCCCTCATCTTGATTGAAAAGCAAATACCCTCCAAAGATGGCCGTTGGTTTTCCATTCGGGTCATGCCCTACCGCACGTACGACGACCGGATCGACGGATTGGTCATCACCTTTGTCAACCATACCAACATCAAACAAGTTGAAATAAAACTGCGTGAAACCGAGCAGATCCATAAATTGCTTTTGAGTGCCTCCTCCGACATCATCATCCGCCTGTCTTCCGAATTGAAAATAATGGAATTCAATCCCATTGCCGAACATTATTTTGGAAAAGCAGCGACAGAAGTACTGGATCATTCCTTTGTCAATCTGTTTGTAACTGAAAAAATGCGCCCAAGAACAGAAAAGGAATTGACAGCTCTGTTAAAGAAAGGGCCTATTACCAATTATAAAATGAACGTCATCACCGCCAACGGTCGAACCTCTGATGTAGAATGGTCCGTAAAGATTGTTCTCAACAATCAACAGGAGTCTGAAGGCCTGTTTTTGCTGACTCGTTACACCATCAAACCATGAAAAAAGAAGACCTTGAATTAATGGACGCTCAAATGCTGCGTCAAAAAGCAGAAGAAAAATTGGTTGAAAATACCATGACTTCAGGCATCCCTAAACTTGAAATCGATGTAAAAAGGCTGCTTCACGAATTGCAGGTTCATCAGATTGAATTGGAAATGCAGAATGAAGAATTGCGTCGTGCCAATGATGTTGCGGAAACAGCGCTTCGAAAATTCACTTTACTGTATGATTTTGCCCCCTTGGGCTATTTCACCGTGGATAAGGAAGGCAGCATTTTGGATTTGAACTTTACCGGTGCGGAGATTCTGGGTGATAAACGTTTCAGCCTCATTCATACCAATTTCAAACTATTTGTTTCCGAAGAATCCTTACCCGTGTTCCATGAATTCTTCTGGCAGGTTTTCAAAAGCAATGCCAAAGAAAGCTGCAAGATCTGGCTTGGATACGACAAAAAACGGCTTTGCCCCGTTTACTTGGAGGGCATCGTCATCGAAGATGAACAAAATTGTCTCTTGTCCATTTTGGATATTTCAGATGCCTTCAAATACGGAGATATTCTAGAGAATGCTGGTTTGAATACCTGATTTCGCAAATACAAACTTATTCTTTATGAACTAATTCCGACATCTTCCATGTCGGAATTAGTTGTTTATGAACCAGACCGATGGCTCAAGAGCAAACGTGTGAATCTTGCAATTCTTACTACAAATTGTATAAAGTATTCAGTGCTCGTCAGGTTTACTTTTGATAATCAATCAATTTCATTAACAAATCCTAAAAACAGTACTAATATGAAACATCTTTTATTACTATCCGTATGTTTGGCAGGGGCAGTAACCGGCGTTACAGCACAAGACCTTCAAACAGTTGAAACCACCAAAACAACCCAGACAACCGAAACGGTTGAAACGGTGACTCCCGTACCTGACGTTTGCGGACACATTGATGTTTCGCATTTGTCCCTGGCCATAAAGACTGGTGTCAATTATTTTTCGATGTCACCGCCTGCCGCTACATTATATGACAAATTCAATCTTGGAGTCGGTGGTAATATCGATTACACCATCAATCCGTTGTATGGATTTGGCTTGGAATACATGTTCAGTGATTACACCAGACCTTACGTCTATATGACTGGAAGAGGTCACATCAAAGGCACAACGAACGATATCATCGCTTATGGCTCCGTCAATTTGAGCAATGTCTTGGCACCCTTCAGAACAGGATTCATGAGATACTTTAACGTATTTGGAGATGTAGGTGGTGGTCTTGCAATCTACACGACGGACATGAACTTTGGGAACATTATTGCCAACAACAAACCGATTGCAGTTGTCAAATTGGGGCTGAATGCTGAATTTACGATTAGCGATGCCTTCAACCTTTGCGTTGAGGGTCAATACCATCAATACGATGCCGTTGATATGGGTGGGGGCAAATCCAACCGCAACAACAATGCTTTGATGGCAACGGTGGGCTTACGCTATAAATTTGCCAACAGCGTGCAAAAACATGCCCGAAACATCAGTCTTTGTGAATATTCACCCAAGCCTGTGCCTGTTATCGTCAACAATACGACCATCGTCAAAGGCGACACTCAGGCAACGCTGGATCGTCTAAGTGCCACTGAAAGTGAAAATGCAGAACTCCAGCAAAAGGTGAGTAGACTGCAGGAAGACGCTGCGAATGCATCCACCCAGAATGCTTTGGCCGCCCAAAATGCAAGCAATAAGAATTTAAACGATAAAAATGCTTTAGCTACTCAGAATGCAAACGCTCAAAGTGCGTTGGCCACGCAAAATGCAAACCTGAAAGAGAAAGTCGACAACATGGAAGAAAATGCCAAGAATACGGTCATTCAGGATAACCTATCCAACCAGAATTCAGCACTTCAACTAAAATTGCAGAAGATGGAAGCCGACATTAGACTTCTGGAAAAGCAAAAAGAAGGTAGGGTCAACGTTTCCATCGAAAATATCGAATTTAAAACCGGTTCGAACGATTTGACACCGGCATCCACCGAGATCCTAGATCAAGTTGCTAGCATTCTGCTCAATAATGCTTATTGGAACAAACTCCGAGTAATCGGTCATACCGATAATGTTGGCTCAAATTCATCCAATCAACGGTTATCCGAATCGCGCGCACTAGCCGTCAAGGATTATTTATTGTTCAAAGGCATCCCCTCCAAAGACTTACTTGCCGTTGGTATGGGTGAAGAACAACCGACTGAATCGAATGCAACGTCAGAAGGCAGACAAAGCAATCGCCGCGTTGAGTTTGAAGTGACCAAATAATCAAGAAGTAATTCCGTCAGGCTCCGAGTGAATCATGTTATCGGAGCACTGATTGGAGAATACCTCTAAAAAGAAAAAAATGAAACGAGCCATTAAATTCTCAGGAATTCTCCTTTTAATCGGATTCCTATCAATACTAAACACGGAACGGTGTTCAGCCCAACAGGACTATGTAGATGATGAAGTCTTCTACAATGAATTAAGCCCTTACGGTCAATGGATGGATTATCCCGGATTGGGGCAGGTTTGGTTACCGGATGCCGGATCCGATTTTGTCCCTTATTCGACAGATGGTCGTTGGGTGCTTACAAACTATGGTTGGACATGGGTCTCCGATTACGAATGGGGTTGGGCTCCTTTCCATTACGGCCGTTGGGATTATAACAACCGATTTGGCTGGATGTGGATTCCTGGATACGAATGGGGACCTTCTTGGGTCAGTTGGAGGTATTATGATGGTTACTACGGATGGGCGCCAATGGGTTCAGGCTTGAGCATCAACATCAGTTTTGGCCGACAATACAACAATCCGAACGATCATTGGATTTTTGTCCGAGACCGGGATTTCAACCGATCCAACCTCCACAACTACGTCATCAGGGATAACAATCGAAGTGAAATTCTTAGAAATTCACAGGTGATCAGAAGGCAAGTTTACGACAACAGACTACAAAGAAATTACATTTCAGGGCCTTCCAGAGACGATGTTCAAAGAACAACTGGTAAAAGATACAATCCTGTCATGGTTCGGGACAACGACAAGCCTGGGCAACGATTAAGCAAAGATGAATTAAGGCTCTATCGTCCGAAAGCAGGAGATACACAAACCAGAACCACGAGTTCGAGGGATGTACAACAAAGAAATCAAAATACTCCTAGCAACAATCAGAGAAGTACACCGGTAACCAATCAGCGAAGTAGACCTGAGAACACTCAAAGAAGTACGACAGTAACTACTCAGAGAAGTACGCCTGTTAACACTCAAAGAAGTACGACAGTAACCAATGAGCGAAGTAGACCTGAGAACACTCAAAGAAGTACGACAGTAACCAATGAGCGAAGTAGACCTGAGAACACTCAAAGAAGTACAACAGTCACCACTCAAAGAAGTACAACGGTCACCAATCAGAGGGAGGCAAACAAGTCCACGAACGAGCGGAATAGGGAAGTTCAAAAAACTAATAACGAAAAGTCCGACAGGGATAATAAACGATAATGTGAATTCTAAACATTCACTCCTTTGACAAATGGCTGCCTTTACTAATATAGGCAGCCATTTATTTAATAATTCATTTTATGGGCAAGATAATACGAATCATTCTTTTCGCTGGTATCTGTTTTAGCCTAATGGCTCAAACAGATACCAGCGGTGTGGCTTCTCCCGAAGACAGTTTTAATTTGAAGGTTGACAACGGGAACTATTCGATTACCCCGATGAAATCCAATAAGAGCCTGAATGACAAGTACAATAACGGCAGGGCAAGCATTAGTAAATACGGAAAACTGATGGCATTTACCAGAAGTCGTTACAAAATCAAGGACATGAAGAAAATCCTGGAATGTCAAATATTCTTCAGAAGTCTTGTCCAGGGTAAATGGTCTGCTCCGGAACCTTTTACGCTTAATAGTTCAACCTATTCCGTGGGACATCCATGTTTGTCTTCAGATGGTAAAACCATGTATTTTGACAGTGATATGCCCGGAGGTTTTGGCAAATCAGATATTTACCGAATAAGCAAAAATAAAAGCGGTACTTGGGGAAAGCCCGAAAATCTAGGTAGCAAAATCAATTCCGAGGGTGATGAGCTGTATCCATTTTACAAGGAAGATGGTCAAATTCTGTTTTTCTCATCAAACGGACGAGGCGGATTGGGCGGTTTGGATATCTTCATCTACGCACCCAATCTTTCCGGTTTCGGAAAAGTCTATAATGCAGGATTTCCACTAAACACCCGCTTCGATGACTTTGCACTGAATGCAGACCCTTTGTTGAAAAAAAGCTATTTCATCTCAAACAGGAGCAAAGGAAAAGGAAAGGGCGACCTCTATTCGGTGGTATTCCATTAAACCGACACAAATCGTTCTTCAGCCGCTTTAAGGTGTGAAAGATGTAACTAATATCCCCTAAAGTGTAAGATAAAAAAGGCCCGAACAGCGACCTTTGATGCATTGTGGAACTACTTCCATAAGCTAAATTCATCCCTATGAAAACAAACTTACTTTATGCTTTGATGGCAGTCATACTGCTTGTCTTGCCAACAAAAATCGATGCTCAGGCACCCACCATGGGCACCGCAAACGATTTTGTTCTTTTCACTACGATCGGAGCCGTCACCAATACGGGCATTTCTCAATTGACCGGAAATGTGGGTACGAATAACGGATCCATCACCACGTTTGGAAACGTAAACGGTGTGATGCACAACGCAGACGGAGGCAGCGCACAAGCAGCTGCAGACGTGCTACTTGCATACAACCAACTGAAAAACGCCATCCCGACTTTTTTTCCGGCACCTTTATTAGGCAATGGAGAAACCTTATTTGCAGGTGTTTATTCCATCACTGGAGCAACAACGCTGAGCAACACGTTGACGCTCGATGGAAATGGCAACAGCAATGCGGTGTTTATCTTCCAAATTGAAGCACCTTTCGCATCGTTAGTCAATTCAAAGGTTGTATTGATCAACGGAGCGTTAGCTTGCAACGTCTTTTGGAAAATTGAAGGTTTGGTCAGTATTGCTCCGGCAACCTCTATGAAAGGCACCATCATTGCCAACAATGCGGCCATTGAAATTGGCGCTGGAAGCACTCTAGAAGGTAGAGCACTCTCCACATCCGGTGCTATAGCGGTTACTGGTGTTTTAGGTTTCACTCCGGTCGGTTGTGGAAGCACCTACCTGACAGGGCCTACTCAGCCAAACCTAGGCAGCACCATCTGTTATGCCTTGTTTTCTGCCAATGGAGCCTTGGCCAACGCAGGCATTTCCAAAATCAAAGGCGATGTAGGAACCAATGTCGGTCTGACGCTTGGCTTTGATGCCTTGGATGTAACAGGAGCGATTCATCCGATTCCGGACGGTTCCACTACAGCGTGTTCCAATGATTTACTGAATGCCTATTCCTATCTAAACCTATTGCCGTACGACATTGAGTTGTTGTATCCGGAACAATTGGGCAGAAATCTGGTTTTGACCCCACATACGTATTTTATGAATGGAGCTGCCATGTTGACCGACACGCTTTACCTGAATGGACGAGGCAATGCGAATGCTGTTTTTGTGATTCAAATAAAAGGAGCGTTGCTTACAAGTACACATGCAAAGGTGCTTTTAATCAACGGAACACAGGCTAAGAATGTCTTCTGGAAAGTTGAAGGAGCTGTGGATATAAGGGATTATTCCATCATCAGCGGCACGATCATCGTCAACAATGGTGCCATCAATCTATCCACTGGTGTTACGATCGATGGCAGGGTCATGACCACCGATGGTGCTCTGAGTGTAGCAGCTGTCAATGTCACGATGACACCAGGTTGCCTCACTACAAATCTCTCGGCTATTTCTTCAGGCAACGAAGTCATCGACTTTTCACCGAATCCTTTTGGCGCGTTTACAAGCATTCATATTGAAAATGCAATAATGAATGAAACATACGAATTACGGATATACAATTTATTGGCTCAGAAAGTCATTGAAATCGTTCTCACAGACGAAAACTCACTGCTGCAGATTAGTCAGCTTTCAGCAGGCATGTATACGTACCAAATTCTAAAGAATCACAAGACAATTCAAACAGGTAAACTCATTTCTAAAGTAAAGTAACATTATGGGAAATTTATTGTATTTCATCGCGGTCATATTGGTGATCGCTTGGGCCATCGGGTTTTTTGCATACAGTTTGGGCAGTATTATCCACATACTGCTGGTCATAGCCATCATCGCCGTGATACTTAGACTCATCAGAGGCCAGAGAATCTAAAAACTGGCGCTTAAAAAGGCATTGGACGTGCCAATGTGTGAATGATGTAATACAAATTCAAAAACATGTAACATTCACCCATGGCACGTCCATTATCTTTATTCCAAGCAATAAATCATACCGATTTCACATGTTGCAAATTTGATTCCATCAATGATAACAATTACAAATCCATGCTAAAAATCAAAAAAATGAAAACAAAAATCATCTTATTTTTCGTACTATTTTGTCTGACAACAACGAGTTTCGCACAGCATAACCATTCGGGAAATTACCATGCGGGTAATTACAGTACTGGATATTACAATACAGGTATCGGTCTCCGTGGTGGATTATACAATGGATTGACCGTTAAACATTTTCTCAGTTCTAATACCGCATTTGAAGGCTTGATCACCAGCCGTTGGCAGGGTATTGAACTAACCGGCTTGTACGAAGTTCAGAATAATTTTCCCGGCATGAAAAGACTGAGCAGCTACATCGGATTCGGTGGACACGTTGGATTCTGGAACGGAGATCATACCGCATGGGGCACCACAGGCACTGAATATACGACGATCGGGATTGATGGAATCATCGGTCTGGAATACTGCTTTATGTTTCTGCCAATCAATTTAAGTCTTGACTGGAAACCCGAGTTCAACTTTATTGGATACACCGGTTTCTGGTACGACGGCGGTGCATTATCCATCCGTTATATTTTTTAAGGAGCATGGTTGAAGTTAAAAAAGAAGGCATCCTATTTTCCAAAACAGATCTGGATTTCGAAAATGAATCGGTACTCAATCCAGCGGTAATACGTGTAGGCGAATATGTTCACACGTATTACCGCGCTGTACTGTGATGGAACCCATTTAGGAACACGAGTCCAGTTAAATCGGAAAGATGGATACTCATTTACCACGGTGCTGCAGACACCCACATTGCCTGTGCATCAATGAGTTTCTCCGGATTAATTGCTGAATTAGTCTCTTATAAAATCAAAGATGAAAAATCGAATGGCTTACAATAGATCACGGACCGGCTTAAACCATTACTCCGGATCCACGGGAGTGGAAAAAAGAATACAAAATCGTAGCGCATCTGTTCTGGACAAACGCATCATACAAGACAAAAGCCAAAAGAAAGCGGAAATCCTGTTTATTACGTCTTATCCACCCAGAGAATGTGGCATCGCTACTTATTCACAAGACTTGATCACTTCGTTGAACAATAAATTCAGCCATTCCCTATCCATCAAGGTTTGCGCATTGGAGTCGGGTGACTTTAGTTATTCCTATCCAAGCGAAGTAAAGTATATACTAAAAACTTCCCAGCCAGATGGTTATGCCACCCTGGCTGAATCCATCAATGCGGATGATCTGATCAAGATCGTGATGATCCAGCATGAATTTGGCTTTTACAGGCTTCAGAAAGAAACCTTTCAGCAATTCCTGAGCCTTGTTAAAAAACCTATTGTCATCGCTTTTCATACGGTTCTGCCCCATCCGGACGAACAGATGAGAGCGAACATCAGTCGCATTGCAGAAATTTGTGAGTCCATAGTCGTTATGACAAAGACTTCAGCCAACGTTTTGATGAACGATTATGGCGTAGTGAAGGACAAAATTTCGGTGATTGCGCACGGTACCCACTTGGTGCAGCATACGAGCAAAATCCTACTGAAAGCGAGCTATGGACTGACCGGAAGAAAAGTGCTGACCACCTTTGGCCTGCTTAGTGCAGGAAAAAGTATTGAAACGACACTGGATGCCTTGCCTGCCATTATTGAGAAATGTCCGGAAGTTCAGTTTCTAATTCTTGGGAAAACGCACCCTGAAGTCGTCAAAGAAAACGGCGAAAGTTACCGGGAAATGCTAGAGCAAAAGGTTGTTGATCTGGGTCTTAAGGATCATGTACTATTTATCAACAAATACTTGGCATTACCCGAGTTGCTGGATTATCTTCAATTGGCCGATATTTATCTTTTTACGACAAACGATCCGAATCAAGCTGTCAGTGGCACCTTTGTGTATGCCATGAGTTGCTCCTGCCCCATCATTTCAACGCCCATACCGCATGCTTTGGAGGTACTGACGAAAGATACAGGCATCATTTTTGATTTTCAGGACCACCAACAATTAGCCGACGCCGTCATCCGTTTGCTGAATAATGATGCGTTGTGTACCTCAATGAGCACCAACACCTTACAAAAAGTAGCATCCACTGCTTGGGAGAATTCGGCTTTGGCACACGCCTTATTGTTTGAGAAAATTGCAAAAGGAACCATCAACCTCCAATACAATTATACCGCCATCAAATTGGACCATTTAAAAGAGATGACCACCGAGGTGGGTATGATTCAGTTCTCCATCGTCAATCAACCCGATCTGAGCTCAGGTTATACCTTGGATGACAATGCAAGAGCACTCATTACCATGGCCATGATGTACAAAGCAAAAAAAGACAGCGATTATCTAGAAAGCATTTCAAAATATCTGAACTTTATAGAAAGCTGCCAAAAACCAAAAGGCAACTTCCTCAATTACATGGACAAGCGCAAGCACTTTACCAGTCAAAACGCCATCACTAACCTCGATGACTCCAACGGTAGAGCGATTTGGGCATTGGGCTATCTCCTATCCCTAAAAGACATTTTACCGGTTGAAATCAACATCAAAGCCGCCATGATCTTTGAAAAATCGATGAAGCATATTGGAGGAATTCATTCCACGCGGGCAATGGCATTTGCCATCAAAGGTTTGTACTTCTACCAAAGTTCCACACCAAAACCTGAAACGTTGGAGATGATCAAGATGTTGTCCGACAGGCTGTTTCAGATGTATAAAAGTGAATCATCCCTTAGCTGGGATTGGTTTGAAAGCTATTTGACCTACGCCAACAGCGTATTGCCAGAAGCAATGTTGTACGCATGGCTCATCACGGGTGAGATCCGCTACAAAGAGACAGCCATTGCTTCCCTTCAGTTTCTACTCTCAAAAACGTTCAACAAAAACGGCATCGAAGTCATCTCCAACAAGAAATGGCTTCTAAAAGGGGAGGTCGCTGAACCATACGGTGAACAACCCATCGATGTAGCCTACACGGTCATGACGCTAAACGCGTTCTATAAAGTTTTTAAGGTTGAAAATTACCGTACCAAATTAATCACGGCATTCAATTGGTTCCTGGGCGAAAACCGCCTTCACCAGATCGTTTACAATCCAATTACTGGAGGATGTTATGACGGTATGGAAGAAAACAATATCAACCTGAACCAAGGGGCCGAATCGACATTGAGTTACCTGATGGCCCGATTGACCATCGAAGATTACAAAGATCAACCAAAACGATCGGTCTTAAAGGATGCGCATGCAGACACTTCGAATAAGTAAAGCTGGTTACGAGACCATCCTGCCTGAAATAAATTGCAAAAATACCCCCAGGCAGGTATCATTCTTCCTTTTTATGTCTATTTTTACAACGGTTCATTTAACTACTAATACCTGCCATCATGACAAAAGAAAAAATCCTTAAGGAAAAATCCAACAAGAAAGCGCCGGAGAAATCCCTGAAAGAAAAGCGTGCGGCAAAAGCGGCAAAAAAGGAAGGTAAAAGCAAAGACTAATCAACCAAACCGCCCTGTAATGTAATTCTGCGTTTGCAGACTCTTCGGATTGGTGAAGATGGTTTTGGTATCGTCAATTTCGACCAATTCCCCCAAATAGAAAAAAGCAGTTCGGTCGCTCACACGAGCGGCCTGTTGCATGTTGTGGGTAACGATGATGATGGTGTAATGCTGCTTCAGCTCGTAGATGAGCTCCTCAATCTTAGAGGTTGAAATCGGGTCGAGGGCCGATGCCGGTTCATCCATCAAAATAACAGACGGCTCGATGGCCAGTGCTCTGGCAATGCATAGACGTTGTTGCTGACCACCAGAAAGTGCGTTGGCCGATTTCTTAAGTTTGTCTTTAACTTCGTCCCAAAGTGCAGCCTGTTTGATGGAGTTCACCACTTTTTCCTCGATGAGGTGCCTGTCCCGGACACCATCCACCCGCAAACCGTACGCCACATTTTCAAAAATGCTCTTGGGAAATGGATTGGGTTTCTGAAACACCATACCCACTTGTTTTCGAAGAATATCCACATGTACGGACTTGTCATATACATTGATGCCGTTCACCAGTGTTTGGCCTTCGGTACGAACGCCCGGAATCAGGTCGTTCATGCGGTTGAAAGAACGCAGCAAGGTCGATTTTCCACAACCGGACGGACCGATAAAGGCTGTGATGGTGTTTTCTTCAGCCTGAAAATTGATGTTTTTTAGTGCTTGAGATTCACCGTAATATAGGTTGAAGTCGATCGATTCTACTTTAAAGTTGGACATGTCCTGTTATTTGAGTTTGTTGTTGAAATAGCGACGGGCCGAATTGGCCAGCAAGTTAACCAAAAGTACGATAATAATAAGTACAAGCGCTGTTCCATAAGCCATGGGTCGGGTTTTTTCCATATCGGTTCCGCTTGTGGTCAATACATAGAGGTGATAGGGCAACGCCATAACCTGGTCGAAAATGCTGTGCGGCAAGCGATCCAGAAAATAGGTGGCGGCGGTGAACAAAATTGGAGCAGTTTCTCCAGAAACACGACTTACCGAAAGAATCAGTCCGGTAACAATGTTGGGGTAACAAATGGGCAGTACGACCTTTCGAATGGTTTGCAACTTACTGGCGCCCAAAGCATAACTCCCGATGCGCATGGAGTCGTCAACCGATTTGAGCGCTTCTTCCGTAGTACGAATGATAATGGGCAATACCATGAGACTCAACGTCAACGAACCAGCGATGATGCTGTCTCCAAATTTCAAGGTATTGACAAACAAAGCCATCCCGAACAAGCCAAAGACAATGGAAGGAACGCCTGCCAGATTATTGGTCATGGAACGAACCAACTTTTTAAACCAGTTTTCCTTTAGATATTCATTGATATAAATGCCAGAAAGGACTCCAATGGGAAAAGCAACGATCATGCTTCCAGCAACCAGGCAGAGTGTTCCGACAATGGCAGGAAGAATCCCGCCCGAAGTCATGCCTTCTGTCGGCATCTTGGTGAGAAAATCCCAACTGATCACGGAAATTCCTCGAATGACAATAAAGCCTAGAATCAGGAATAAAATGCCCACCACGGAGAAACTGATCAGTCGGAAAGAACCGAATGCCAGTGTTTGGCTTAATTGCTTACCACGTAGTTTTTTCATTTGCTATTTCTCGATTTGATCAGTTCCACCAACGAGTTGAAGACGAAGGTGATGATAAATAGGATGATCCCCAAAGCAAACAAAGCCTTGAAATGCGTTCCACCGAATGGAGCTTCTCCCAGTTCCGCTGCAATGGTAGCAGGTATGGTGCGTATCGGTTCAAAAATGCTGTGAGGCATCACCGCTGCATTTCCGGTAACCATCAAAACGGCCATTGTTTCTCCGATGGCTCGACCAATACCCAAGATAAAAGCTGCCATGATGCCCGATTTGGCATACGGAATTACAACCAATCTTAAAGACTGCCAATGTGATGCACCCAGTGCTAAGCTTGCTTCTTTTAAAGCAACCGGCGTGGAGCGAATCGAATCTTCAGAAATGGTGATGATCGTAGGCAACGCCATAATGGCCAAGATGATGCTACCAGCCAGAGCCGTTTCCCCGACAGGCAAATTAAATACGCTTTGAATGGCAGGAACTAAAACCACCAACCCAAAAAAACCGTACACGACAGAAGGAATCCCTGCCAACAATTCGATGACCGGCTTCATGATTTTCCGCATGCGATCGCTCGCAATTTCAGCCATATAGATGGCTGTTATCAGTCCAATTGGCAAGGCAAAAAGAATGGCAATAAAAGTAACTAAAAGTGTTCCTAGAATTAAAGGTAAAACGCCATAGCTGGAAATTGGAACCGATGTCGGATACCATTGTCGGCCCGACAGAAACTCCCAGACGGTGATTTTGGGTATCTGGAGTTTTCTTCCAATAAAATGAGCCGGGAATCGGCTGCTTTCAAAAAATCCAAAAACATTGTCATTCTTAGAAAAATAGTCGTTGACACAGGCGGGAATGTTCTCGAAATTTGATCCCAGTTGTTCTTCGGTATAGGCCGTTGAAAGTTCGTCAATGGTAAACAATTGAATCTCCTGATCTTTACCGCCCACATCCTTCCAGTTGGTAATGTCACCGTTGAAAATAGCCTTGATTTGTTTGGAAGTCAATGTCCCAACCGGGTTCGTTGAATTCACAGCCAACGTATACCCCTGTTCTACCGGGCTCTCCGAGAAGAGTCCAATACCGGATCTAAACAAGAAGTAAACTATAAACAGTACGGCGATTGTAGTCACCGTACTGCTTGTGAATAGTATGCCTTCCGTGAATTTTTCGACAATCTTACGGATTTTCATACGAATGTTTTAAGAAAGCGGAACATATCCTTCGGCAAGCACAATCTTTTGCCCTTCTGCTGAAAGGATAAAATTGATAAAAGGTTTGAATGCTGCTTCCTTGCTGCTAATATAGTAATAATACAACGGTCTTGTTATTGGATATTTTTTAATTTTGGCATTTTGAACGGTGGGCTCTACAAAGTTTTTACCTTGATCGAAAGACACATCTAAAGCCTTAATATCTTTTTCAAGATAAGCAAGACCAACATAACCAATAGCTCCTTTGGTCTGACTAACGGATTGAACCACTGCACCAGTGGCAGCCATTAGGAGTGCGTTGGATGCAAAATTCTTCTTTTTCAGGACTGTTTCCTTGAAAAACTCATACGTTCCAGAACTGGTTTCACGAGAGTAAACGATGATTTTCAAATCCTGACCACCAACTTGTTTCCAATTGGTAATTTTTCCAGTAAAAATTCCTTCCAACTGTTCGCGGGTCAGTTTGCTGACGGGATTTGAAGGATTTACAATGACACTCAATGCATCGTAGCCCATAATAACTTCTTTCAACGATTTGCCGGATTCCTGAATCTTCATCTTTTCATCAATCTTCATTTTACGGGAAGATTGGGCAATATCGGTAGTTCCACTGAGTAGAGCCGAAATACCTACACCAGATCCGCCACCAATGACTGAAATGCCTGAACCGGGATTTTTGGTGCCATACACTTCGGCAAACTTCTGGGAAAGAGGCAGACATGTGTCACTGCCTTTCACTTTACAAACAACTTTCTGGGCATTCATCACGGACGGCAGCATCATGCTGACAACCAAACCCATAGCGATTAAACTCTTTTTCATATACTGTATTTTTTTCGTTATCAAAGGAACTTAATAAATATTACAATGTTGTTACAGGTACTTGACACCTTCATGAATACTTAGAATTTGTATTGTACGCGGAAGGTGAACACATTGTCGTTGCGATCTTTCGACAGATCTTTCAACGTGCTTGCATCAACTATGTTCGAAGTCGTTTCATTGCTTACAAAGTCGTAGTAAGCCATGAATTTCACATTGCTGCTCCAACGATAATTCAGACCAACACCGAGGGTTGAATACTTCACGTCGGCACTTCCGGTTTTTTTCCCAACAGTGACGGCACTGGCAATTTCATTCCCTGAGATATAGGTATTCGGGTCATAAACATCGTATTTGACGACTGCCTGAAGGGGAGTTTGTAGTATGTTTTGGATCAAATAAGCGTAGTAACCGGCGAATGGACGGCTGTAAACATCTTTGCCTACATTGCTGGATGTGACTGCACCGGCAGTTGAACCCGTTAGAGTTGCAGTAGAAACTGCACTTAAATTGGCAGCAGTCAAACTGGAGGAACTGGAAGAAGTGCCTGCTTGCGTACCCATCAGGTATTCACCACGGAACTGCGTGATGCCCAAAGCCCAATCACAACTCAACTGAGCATCCAAACCAAGATATTGACGCAATGAACGATCACCCTTTTTCACTGTTTCCTTGATGAAACTTTTATCAGCGCCGGTCGTTTTCATGGTATAAAGATCGGTCGTCGTATAGGCGAATCCACCTTTATAAAAGGAAGCACCGAGTCCCCATTTGAATTTTTCATCTGCCGATGTTTTTGTGGCAGAAAGGTGACCTACAAAATCCTTGTATTTATCGGTTTCTACGTTGGTACCGTTACCATTGATCAAGCCAAGATCCAGTCTAAGGAAGTTCCAGTTGGACGTTTTGGGAGCCTGAATGCTCAAGCGACCACCCAAATCGCGTTCCCCCGGGAACAACGTTTGGAAAATGCGCGAGCGTTCTGGAGTTTCTCGAGTACTTGAAGAGTAAGAGATTTCATAACCGAATGGACGGTCGAACACGCCACCGGTCACCGAAACGGTGTTCAACCATGGTTCAAGAATGGTCAGGTAGACATCCTTAATGCCCAAGCCTTTTTCAGTAATGTCAAACTGAACGACAGCCTGAGCGTTTTCGTTATCATACAGGAATTTAACGCGACCACGACGCACCGCAATGCGGTTGTCAATACCCGAAGTAAAGTCACCACCAGCAAAACTGGCAATACCTGCCGTATCTGCTTTCTGGAATTGGGTTTGAATATAACCACTGATTTTTAACCTTTTCGCCAAGGCGTTATCGGATTGCAACTGCTCCACATCGGAATAGCTGACGGTTCCAGCGTTTTCTTGCGCCAAGGCAGGAGTAGCCAGAGAAAGCGCTACCAAAGCAGCAGTAAAGAACGTACTTTTTTTCGTTTTCATAGGAATCGTTTTGTTTGGATTTCAAATTATGACGCAAAGTAACCGCCTCCTTGTTACAACTATGTTTCACATCAACGAAATAGTTGTTTCAGCAATTGTTTTGCATCTTCTTTGGAACATCCCCGTCGAATCGTTACTATATTATTTAAAGTTACAAAAAAAAACGACCAATAAAGTACCGTCCCGAAATTACAAACAGACGACCTGCGGTGGCAGATCCGTTTTACCCTGTCAAAGCGGATAAAGTGCGGCAGGAACCTTTGGAGCTTTTTGCAGATTCAAAAGGGAAAAGTGGTTAACAAATCATCGTACTCGAGTTACGTTTTTACAAATTTAATGTATTTTAACACTCCCTTCAAAAGCCAGTCATGGAATATTACTTACACATTAAAGCTAATCAAGCCACATTTCAAACATTTCATTAGTTTTTACGCCTTGATATATAACACTTTATAATTTTTCAATTTCAACTAAAAATATATGCTACTAATGTAATAACATTTAAATTTTTCCCATATATTTGTGGAAATATTTCTTTAATCCATGAGAGTCAATACCAAAATACGGTACGGTTTAAGAACAATGATCGAAATTGCAAGTTCGACCGAGCCAAATGGTATGCTTCAAAAAGACATCGCCAAAAATCAGAATATTTCACTCAAATATCTTGATCCAATTATTGCATCGCTCAAGTTAAAGGGGCTTATCATCAACTCAAGAGGCAAAGGCAGCGGATACAAGTTAACTCGTCCGGCCGAAAAAATTACCATGCTGGAAATTTATACTGCTTTTGAGCAAATTGTGGTGATCGAATGCATTAACAATTTAAGCTTTTGCGATCGTTCCCTGCACGATTGTAAAGGTAGAAATTTTTGGAATGAATTTAAAGTGGATTTTGAGGCCATTTTAGAGAAAAAGAATCTGGCTCAAATTGTTGAAAGCACCTATTATGAGTGTAAAGATTTGGATGTATCAAAAGCCTTGCTGGCAAATTAAATCATGTTGGTACGATGCGATTTTTTTTATCCCATATTGCTACTAATGTGATAGCATAAGTTAAATTTCAAACGACTAAACTTTGAATTTTTTTTCTCCTAATATACTATAAATGTGATAGCATAACTATTAAAAAGAAGAAGGCTAACAATCGAATAATCCCTAACCATTATACTAATAAAAAAAACTTTCACATGAGAACCAAATCTTTTATCTTGATGGCGGTGGTTGCGTTAGCTGCAACAACCCAAAGTTGCAAAACGGATCCTGCTGTTGATGAGCCAATCACCAGTGCCAGTATTTTAACCTCAAAATTGGTAACAACCGCTCCCACCATGGATGGAGTGATTGATGCATCTTGGGAAGATTGCGACAAACTGTCCAGCACCGCAGCAATTCCTGATACGGCAATGTTCAGCCCGCTTTATAAGTTGTTTTTTGGCGAGACAAACAATTTTACCATTCGTTCCATGCACGATGCAACCAATATTTATTTCTTGGTTGAACTGGCAGATTTAACAAAAAGCGTCGACCAAAAATCTTGGTATTTTGACCCTGCTTTGAAGCTTTGGAAACAGCCATCTTCCAACGTCATTGCAACAGCGACCGGTAGTGACAAATTTGGTGAAGACAAATTTGGTTTCATTTTCCCTGTTAATGAGAATGGCAATTGGAACAAAAAAACATGTTTCGCGACGTGTCACGCCAATCCAGCAGTTAAAAGTGATCCGAACAACTTGATTCACGACCACTTTACCGATTCCACCACTTTTGCAGCCGATCTTTGGCATTGGAGAAGCGTACAATCACAACCTTCTGGTCAACTACAAGATGGTTATGTCACGGTGAAACAAGTAAGTGCAACTGCTGCTGGAGGTTTCTCAGGTGGACGTTTGTCGGATGCGACAACCGCTTATCCGTTAAGTTCTTCAAACAAACAGAACTTGGTTCCAACAGGCGGTACCATTGCTATTTCGGTTCCTTGGTATGTTTTGGTTACTCCAACCGGACTTCCGGCCATCCGTCAAATTGACATTGACAATGGTGCAGCTAAAAAAGTGACTGCCGTCGATACCAATGGAAAACTAACCCTGGAAAATGGAACCATCATCGACCCAACAACAAGCACCGACTACGCCTACAAAACCGGAACAAAAAGACTGATTTCTGTCATCAACAGAGGTGTCATTACTGGCAGCAAGGGTGATGTGATGACCTACGCCAATTATGTGGACGGAAAAGGTTGGGTTATTGAAGTGGTTCGTGCCTTACATACCGCCGATACACAATGGGATGTTCAATTTGATGTTACCAAAGAATACATGTTTGGCTTTGCAGTCTTCGATAATGGCAATGGTGAACATGCCATCAAAACGCAATTGAAATTGAAATTTTAATTCAAATAACCTAAGCTACTAATTAATAGGGTTTTTGCTACGGCAAAAACCCTATTTTCCCGTTTTCTTTCGTTGCAATAAAAAGGATATTGAAAAAACGACGACTTTAAAAAGCACTCTTCAAACTGTTTAAAATTTAGAAAATGAAACTCAACAGCTTTTCCTCCTTTGCAGTAGTTCTTCTACTCCTAGCGAGTTCGTGTACCAATGAACAAGAACCAGCAATCGATTTGAATGCTAAAAAATATTTTAATACCGATGTGAAACAAATTTTTGTAAAAGCGGGTTGTACTGCTTGTCACGACGGTACCTATTCGGGAGGTGTTAGTGTTCTCGTAAATTCAGAGTCTTATACCGATGTGTTGAAAACCTGGGTCGATACAACTGTTGATTCAAAACAAACGTCCCTCTATTTATCGTTGAATCCAACGGCTACAACAGATCAAAAAATTAATATGAGAATCAATCCTGCAGTTACCATTACCCAATCGGAAGTTGAAGTGATCAATTTATGGCTGAAGGCTGGTGCTCCTGAAAAACCTTGAGAAAACCATAAAACAATTATATGAAAGCAAAAGTAGTTTTTACAGCCTTGCTGTTTCTGAGTGGCAGTATGAATGTGATGTCGCAAGACTTGGAGTCCTTGTTGGAGAGTGAAACGGAAGCCAGAACCGAAGTCACCACAGGCACCTTTAAAGCAACCCGCCTGATGAATGGCCACTCCATTGAAAGAATGCAAAAAGGACAGCTTGATTTTAGAATTGACCATCGATTTGGCGAATTGAGTGATACCTACAACGCATTCGGTTTGGATCAAAGTTCGGTTCACTTTTCACTGGATTATGGCATTACCGATTGGTTGATGGTTGGTATTGGGCGATCGGCCCTTCAAAAAACAGTGGATGGTTTTCTAAAGTTTTCCCCCATCCGTCAATCGACCGGAAAAGTTACAATGCCCGTTTCCGTTTCTGTGTTTTTGGGCGCAGATATGAAAGGCACCAAACCCGTGACATCCTTGGATAGTGTATTTACCAACAATCTTTCCTATTCCAGCCAGTTATTGATTGCCAGAAAGTTTTCCGAAAAGCTCTCGCTTCAAGTTATGCCCACGTTTGTACACCGGAATCTGGTAGCAGCTTCCGACCCGAATAATGTGTTTGCAGCAGGTATCGGAGGAAGATACAAATTTCAAAAACGGGTCAGCTTAAACGTTGAATACTATCATGTTTTCAATAAACTTGTTTCGGCAAAAACGTACGACCCATTAGCCATTGGATTTGATATCGAAACGGGTGGGCACGTCTTTCAACTGTTTTTCACCAATGCCATCTGGAATACCGAGCGTGGATTTATAACCGATACGCAAGGGAATTGGGGAAATGGAGACGTCCATTTTGGATTTAAAATCTCCAGGGTTTTCCCATTGATCAAACGAAAAGATGTAGCAGCAGTTGCGGAGTAAAACACGATTATACGAATACGAAAAACAATCATTAAAAATAGAATTATGAAAAAGTTAGTATTATTCTCGGTGCTTTTATCGATAGCCTTCTTTTCGAACGTTCAGGCTCAAGATAAATACATCACCAAGACCGGTCATGTTTGGTTTCATTCCAAAACACCACTAAAAGAAATTGAAGCACACAGTCGTCAAGTAACCAGCATCTTAGACACAAAGACCGGCGACATGATCGTTAGTGCTTTCTTGACCGATTTCAAGTTCGACAATCAATTGGTCGAAGAACATTTTAACGAAAACTTCGTCGAATCCGCAAAATTCCCGAAAGTAAAGTTTAAAGCCAAAGTATTGGACATTGCCTCGGTCGATTTTACTAAGAATGGCACCTACAAACGGATGGTGGAAGGCGTCATGGAAATGCACGGAACTTCGGTAAATATCAAGAAAGAAGGTACCGCTGTGGTAAAGGATGGAAAAATTAAAGCCACTGCTTATTTTACGGTTACTGCAGCGCAATTTGCCATCATTATTCCAGACTTGGTAAAAGACAAAATTCAAAAAGATGTTGAAGTAAGTGTCGAATTCACTTATCTTCCTTATACAAAGTAATTTACAAAATACTACAACAATTATGACCAAAGTTAAAAAATCAATCCTCTACGTTTTTCTAGCGTTCGCATTGGTAGGTATACTGAGTGGAGGTGGATACGCTTATTATGCCTTTGTCTATTGCCAAAACAACAGGACAACACCAGCCGATTTAGAACCGGAAATTACGTTAAATGCCGAAGAACTGCTCCAACAAGTAGAGCAGGATTGGGCAAAAGCTGGAAAAACAAGTGCTATTCCCGCATTTATTGGTAAAGATGGACCCAAAATTATTGAAACGACCGGTATAATTGCTTCCAAGAAAGTGGAAGATTCTGGCAATGTGACCATTGACTTGTTGGGCGAAGCGGTAGGTATCAATTGCCAACTCGATAGCGTTTCGGTGGCTAAAAACAAAGCAACCATCGATAAATACAAAGTTGGCGACATCGTTACCATTAAAGGTCGGTGCACCGGTTTTGATTACGATGAAGAATCCTTCGAAATGCTTGGCGAAGTGAACAAACACGTGAAACTATCCGAATGCGTCATCATCTAATTTCGAACAACTGATCGAAAACTCATTCGTAAAAAAAAGCGCCCTTCCAGGCGCTTTTTTTTAGCTATAACCCCACGAGGAGAGTTCGAAGGGATTAGTTATTCTCGGGGCGGAGTTTACGAACAACAGCACCAGTCCGCCACATTTCACTTTCACGGAGAGCCTTCAGTTCCACTTCCAACTTTTCGCGATAGTCCACTTTCGAATTCGAGTCGATGGAACGTTGCGCTTCGTTTCCGTTAGCCACTTCAGCATACAGTTTTTCAAAAACCGGCTTTGAAGCATCGTGGAAAGGCCCCATCCAGTCCAAGGCACCACGTTGAGCAGTGGTGGAACAGTTGGCGTACATCCAGTCCATACCGTTTTTGGCGAACAAGGGCATCAAAGACTGCGTCAGCTCTTCAACGGATTCGTTGAACGCTTCGGAAGGCGTATGACCATTGGCACGCAGCACTTCGTACTGAGCCAAAAGAATACCCTGAATGGCACCCATCAAGGTACCGCGTTCACCCGTGAGGTCAGAATATACTTCCCGTTTGAACGTAGTTTCGAACAAGTAACCGGAACCCACACCGATACCCAGTGCTACAACACGATCAAAAGCCTTGCCGGTAGCATCTTGGAAAATGGCGTAAGAGGAATTCAAACCACGACCTTCGAGGAACATGCTTCGCAAAGAAGTTCCGGAACCCTTGGGGGCAACCAGGATGACATCCACGTCTGCGGGAGGAACGATATTGGTGCGTTCCTTGTAAGTAATGGCGAAGCCGTGTGAGAAATACAGCGCCTTGCCAGCAGTCAGATACGGTTGAATGCGGGGCCAAACTTCGATCTGGGCGGCATCGGACAACAGATACTGAATGACAGTGGCACGGTCGCAAGCTTCTTCGATTTCAAACAATGTTTTACCGGGAACCCAACCATCGGCGATGGCTTTGTCCCAAGTTTTGCCACCCTTGCGTTGACCAATGATCACGTTGAATCCATTGTCGCGCAGATTGAGGGATTGGCCCGGGCCCTGAACGCCGTAACCGATTACAGCGATCACTTCGTTTTTCATTGTTTCACGAGCTTTCTCCAAGGAAAACTCTTCGCGGGTCACTACGTTTTCATCGACACCGCCAAAATTCATAACTGCCATTTCTTGTAGAATTAAATATATTGAACTATTAACTATCGTTTTTCAGGGCGCAAATTTACGAAATTATTTGATAAGCACCCAATTATATCACAATTTCAAACAAAAACCAGACACTTCAAAAAAGGGTACTATCCCGCCACAAATCAAACGAGACGCCTTTGTTCATGCCAGGTCTCCAAGTTTCCGACCTTCTTTTTCGGCCAGAAAATCACTGAGCCGTTCCACCGTCGATTTGGTGATGGCGATGCGTCCGGAGCGCACGAACTGCAACACGTGGAATTCACGCAAGCATTCAAACAGCTCCTGCGTTTCTTCCGTATGACCAGTCAGTTCGAGCACAGCGTACGAACGGTTCACTTCCAGAATCCGAGCATTGTACTTGCGCACGATGCTTTCGATTTCCCGATGGTCGAGCAACACATCCGAACCAATTTTGTACAAAGCCACTTCCTGATAGATGATCTCATCATCGGTATGGTAGAACGCTTTCAGTACGTCGATGCGCTTTTCAATCTGTTTGACCACCTTTTCAATCATTTGTCCATCCGTCTCAATGGTGATGGTGAACTTACTGATGCCGGGGATGGACGATTGCGACACCGTCAGGCTCTCAATGTTGATTTGTCGGCGTGTAAAGATGATGGTAATCTGTTGCAGAAGACCAACGACGTTTTCGGTAAATACCGTTATGGTGTATAATGTTTTTTCCATGGCTTAATCTCCCAGCATTAATTGATCCACACTACCTCCAGCTGGAATCATCGGATAGACCATACCGGCCTTTTCGACGGTGACCTCCAGCAGGAAGGATTCCTTATCACTCAGCATATCCGCAATGGCCTCATCGAGTTCTTCCCGATTTTCTACCTTACGGCCACGAATGCCATAAGCATCGGCAATTTTAACAAAATCGGGATTGGTCATCTGCGTTTCCGAATACCGTTCGCGGTAGAACAGTTCCTGCCACTGGCGCACCATTCCTAGAAAATGATTGTTCAGAATGATGATTTTCACCGGAATCTTGTATTGAAGAATCGTTCCCAGTTCCTGAATGGTCATTTGAATGCCACCGTCACCAGCAAAACAACAAACCGTGCGTTCCGGTGCTCCGACAGCCGCACCGATGGCAGCCGGTAGGCCGAAACCCATGGTGCCCAAACCACCGGAAGTGATGATGCTACGGCTTCGGCTGTACTTGAAGTAGCGGGCACCCATCATTTGGTTCTGCCCTACATCCGTCACCAAAACAGCCTTGTGACCGGTCGCCTCGGAAATCCGATGAACAGCTTCACCCATGGTGATGGGACCAGCAATCGGTTTGATTTCGGGAATAATTATTTTTTCAGCTTCCTCCAAGTCGTCCAAATCAAAACTTTCAATCCAATCGGCATGATCGCCTTGCTTCAGCAAATTGGTCACTGCAGGAAGACTGTCCTTGACATTGGCCAAAATCGCCACATGCGGTTTCACATTCTTGTTGATTTCCGACGGGTCAATTTCGAAATGCAGGATGGTAGCCTGCTTGGCGTATTTGTTCAAATCGCCGGTAACACGGTCGTCAAATCGCATGCCGATGGCAATTAAAACATCGCATTCAATGGTTTTCCGATTGGGACCAATGTTTCCATGCATTCCCAACATTCCTTTATTGAGCGGAAAGTCTGAAGGAAGTGTTGACAAACCAAGTAAGGTATTTCCGAAAGGAATATCCCCTTTCATCAGAAAATCCATGAGTTCGTTTTCGGCATGACCAAGCATGACACCCTGCCCCACCAGTGCAAACGGTCGTTTGGCCGCGTTAATGATGTCGGCAGCCTTTTGTAGGTTTTCCTGAACCGGTTTCGGATTGGGCTCGTAACTCCGTATAAAGGTGCATTTCTGGTATTCGTAATCCACCAGTTCGTTCTGCGCATCTTTCGTAAAGTCCAAAATGACCGGTCCGGGACGACCTTCACGGGCTATGTAGAAGGCACGGGCAACGGCCCAAGCTACATCAGAAGCTTTGCGAATCTGATAGCTCCATTTGGTGATGGGCTGGCTGATTCCGACCACATCCGTTTCCTGAAAAGCGTCCGAGCCGAGCAGCGTGGAGCTGACCTGACCGGAAATAACCACCAACGGCGTGCTGTCCAGCATGGCATCCGCCAAACCGGTGATCACGTTGGTGACACCAGGACCCGAAGTCACCAGCACCACACCCGTTTCACCCGAAACACGGGCGAAGCCTTCGGCAGCATGGATGGCTCCCTGTTCGTGACGGGTCAAAATATGACGGATGCGATCCTGATAGGAGTACATCGCGTCAAAAACCGGAATGATTGCTCCCCCCGGATAACCGAATATCGTGTCCACCTTTTCTTCCAAAAGGGAACACAAGAGCGCTTCCGCACCCTTCATTGTCTTTTTCTCCATAAAATTAATCGATTAATCGTACAGCACCCATATCGGCCGAACTGACCATGGATGCATAAGCTTTCAGAGATTTGGGAACGAAACGCTCACGCTTGGGCGCTGTCCAGGCTTTCACTCCGCGGGCCTCTTCAAGGCTGCGGCGTTCGGCCAATTCCTGATCGCTCAGTAACACATTGATACTACGTTGAGGAATATTGATCTCGATGAGGTCACCGTCCTTGATCAGTCCGATGGCACCACCACTGGCCGCTTCCGGAGAAACGTGCCCGATACTCAGTCCGGATGTACCTCCGGAGAAACGACCGTCGGTAATCAGCGCGCAGGCCTTTCCGAGGTGTTTGGATTTGATATAGGAAGTGGGGTACAGCATTTCCTGCATGCCAGGTCCGCCTTTGGGACCTTCGTGCGTGATCACCACCACGTCTCCGGCCACGACCTGATCCCTCAGGATGGCATCGCAGGCGGCATCCTGTGAATCAAAGACCTTGGCCGGACCCTTGAAGATCCATAAGCTTTCAACAACACCGGCGGTTTTGATGACGCAACCTTTCAGAGCGATATTGCCCTTCAGGATGCCAAGACCTCCGTCTTTGGTGTAAGCATGTTCGTAATCGCGGATGCAACCTTCACTGCGGTCTGCATCCAATCTTTTATAACGGCTATTCTGAGAACCCATGACCAAATTGAAACGGTGTCCAGGGGCAGAATGGTAAATATTGAGCGCTTCAGCTGAAGGCTCGGTTTTTGTGATGTCGTATTTCTCAACTGCTTGAGCCAAGGTGAGTCCATCCACGCGCGGAACGCTGGTGTCCAACAAACCTGCTTTGCTCAATTCTCTAAGGATACCTAGGATACCTCCGGCACGGTTCACGTCTTCGATGTGGTATTTCTGCGAATTCGGAGCCACCTTGCACAAACACGGTGTCTTACGTGAAAGCGCATCAATATCGTCCATCGTGAAATCCACTTCGGCTTCCCTGGCAATGGCCAACAAGTGCAACACCGTATTGGTGGAACCGCCCATGGCAATATCCAACGTCATGGCGTTCAAAAATGCAGGTCTTGTTCCGACGCTTCTCGGCAGAACCGATGCATCGCCGTCGCGGTAATATTTATAGGTGTTTTCAACAATCAAGGAAGCGGCTTTTTGGAAAAGGCCGAGGCGATTTTCATGCGTTGCCACAATGGTTCCGTTACCAGGCAAGGCCAAACCAATGGCCTCGTTCAAACAGTTCATGGAATTGGCCGTGAACATGCCGGAGCAGGAACCGCAAGTCGGACAGGCAGCCTGTTCAACCCTTGCAACCTGCGCGTCACTGATATTGTCGTCGGCAGCCTGCACCATGGCATCGATGAGATCCAGATGCGCACCGTCCAGTTCACCAGCTTCCATCGGACCGCCGGAAACGAAAACCGCAGGAATGTTCAGCCGCATGGCAGCCATGAGCATACCCGGGGTAATCTTGTCGCAGTTGGAGATGCACACCATGGCGTCGGCTTTGTGCGCATTGACCATATATTCTACGCTGTCGGCAATCAAATCGCGGCTGGGCAGGGAGTAAAGCATCCCGTCGTGCCCCATGGCGATGCCGTCATCGATGGCAATGGTGTTGAACTCCGCAGCAAAGCAGCCGAGCTTCTCGATTTCAGCCTTCACTTGCTGACCAATGTGGTGTAAATGCACGTGGCCGGGTACGAATTGCGTGAACGAGTTCACTATGGCGATGATGGGTTTGCCCATCTGTTCGGTTTTCATTCCGTTGGCCGCCCACAAAGCCCGGGCTCCTGCCATGCGGCGGCCCTGCGTACTGGTGGCACTTCTAAAAGGAATATTCATCTCAATAAACGTTTAGGGTACAAAGATACGGATTTTACCCTATAATCTAAGTGCGATTTCGTTATTTTTGGCCTATTTTTCGTATAATCTGTAATTATTTTGGCCGTTTTTGCAATTAATTCACACTATTGATCCGATTTCTTTGTTTCGTGACCAGATTTATTGGGTGGTCTGTCCCAAAACCATTAGTTTTGTATAATCCCAATAGAGCGTATTTCAAATGATAAAAAAAACATACAATTTCGACACCCTTATCGATCGAAAAGGCAGCAACTGCGTCAAACACGACCGCGTCGGTAAAGATTTCGGCACCGACGATGTGATTCCCCTTTGGGTGGCCGACATGGATTTTGCCACGCCCGACTTTATAATGGATGCTCTCCGAAAACGCTGCGATCATGAGGTACTGGGCTATCCTGTCGTGCAGGATGGTTGGTTTACTTCCATTCAGAACTGGCTTCAGAAACGCTACGACTGGACGGTTCAAAAAGAAGAAATGGGCTTTGTACCGGGCATCGTTTCTGGCATCGCCTTCACCATCCAATGCTTCACCCAAACTGGCGACAACATCCTGATTCAAACACCCGTTTACCCGCCGTTCATGTTTGTTCCACGGCACAACGACCGGAAACTGCTCATCAATGAACTTCCTTTTGTCAACGGCCGTTTTGAAATCGATTTTGACGATTTTGAGGCTAAAGCGGCAGACAACTGCAAAATGTTCATCCTCTGCAGCCCCCACAACCCTGGCGGACGTATCTGGACCAAAGACGAACTGAGCCGCATGCTCGAAATCTGCGAACGCCACCATGTTTTGGTCGTTTCGGACGAAATACACGCCGATCTGACGCTGCCAGGTTTCAAGCATTTCCCGGCTGCTACACTAAGATCCAAGACTGAAATCATCACCTTGATGGCTCCAAGCAAAACGTTCAACATGGCTGGTTTGAGCAGTTCCTTTTTTGTGATTCAAAATCCGGAATTGCGCTCCAAATTCGTCCATTTTCTAAACCGTGCCGAACTTTCCAACGGCAACATCTTCGCCTTTGTCGCCCCACAGGCAGCCTATGAAAACGGTGAGGACTGGTTGCGTCAGCTGTCGGAATACCTGCAAGAAAATGTGGATTTTGTGGACGCATTCCTTCGGGAGAACATTCCGACCATCAAAGCCTGCCGCCCCGAAGCGTCGTTCCTTATTTGGCTGGACTGCCGCGAATTGGGCATGGAGCCCAAGGCCCTGAAGCATTTCTTCACGTTCGAAGCCAGACTTGCCCTAAATCCCGGCCCAAGCTTCGGACCCGGTGGCGACGGATTCATGCGCCTGAATATTGGTTGCCCGCGTGAAATTTTAAAAGAAGCGATGGCAAGGTTAAAGAAAGCGGTTGACTCAACGCATTTTTAAAACGCACTTTCGTTTTCTTCCAAATAATTGGAACCATGTAGTATAAAAATCATTTTTTTGAATTGCATGGTTCATAGCCGTCAATTCGCATAAATCCTGATTTTTTTATACCTTTGCATCACCTCTCACGCCGCACGTGCGAGGCAATTTCAAGCTAACTATCAAGTATATACATAAATAAAATTTAAAAAATGAAAATTGCAGCGAACAAATTCGTTTCGGCAACCTACGATCTTTTTGTAGGTGGCGAAGACGGTACCGCCCCCGAACTTATGGAAAAAGCCACCATCGAGCAACCCTTGTCCTTTATATTCGGCACCGGCATGATGCTGGAAGCCTTTGAAGGCAAACTAGCAGGACTTGAAGTGGACAGCACCTTTGACTTTACACTGACGGCAGAAGACGCCTACGGAGAATATGACGACGAACATGTGGTGGAAATCCCCAAATCTGTTTTTGAAATTGATGGTCAAATAGACGAAACCGTCATCTTCGAAAACAACACCGTTCCGATGATGGACCAGATGGGCAACCGCATGAACGGTACCATCGTTAAAATTGAAGAAGTCAACATCACGATGGACTTCAACCACCCGTTGGCAGGTGAAGACCTGCATTTTATTGGCAAAGTGCTGGACGTTCGCGAACCGACCGAAGCCGAAGTGAAAGCCTTCATGGGCGGCGGAGGTTGCAACTGCGGTGATGGCGGTTGCGGCGACGGTTGCGAAGACGACAACTGCGGCAAAGAAGGCGCCTGCGGAAGCGGAAGCTGCGGTTGCGGCAATTGATTTAAAACTTAATTTATGAGCAATACCTTTGGTCACCTGTTCACCCTCACCTCGTTCGGGGAATCCCACGGACGAGGTGTCGGCGGTGTCCTGGACGGATGTCCGGCCGGGATCGAACTGGACATGGAATTCATCCAAAACGAACTGAATCGTCGACGGCCTGGCCAGTCCAGCCTGACGACCACTAGGGACGAAGCGGATGAAGTGGAATTCCTGTCCGGCATCTTCGAAGGCAAAACCACAGGGACTCCCATCGCATTCTGCATCTGGAATGCCAAACAGCGGTCGGGCGACTACGATTCCATGAAGGACTTGTACCGACCCTCCCACGCTGACTATACCTACCAACAAAAATACGGCATCCGCGACAACCGTGGTGGTGGACGTTCTTCCGCCAGGGAAACAATTGCTCGCGTTGTGGGTGGCGCTGTAGCCAAATTGGTGCTCAAGCAGTTGGGTGTCAAGATTACAGCCTACACTTCTCAGGTCGGCCCCATCAAGGTCGATAACAACTATTCCACATTCGATTTCTCCGAGATTGAAAAAAACCCGGTGCGTTGCCCAGACCCCAAAGCAGCAGCTGAAATGGCTGAAGTCATCACCAAAGTAAAAGCAAAAGGCGATACGGTAGGGGGTGTGGTTTCCTGCGTCATTGAAGGAACACCGGTTGGATTGGGTGAACCCGTTTTCAACAAACTGCACCAGGCGCTCGGAAGCGCCATGCTTTCCATCAATGCGGTAAAAGGTTTCGAATACGGCTCCGGCTTTGACACCAATCATTTCGGTTCCGAACTGAACGATGTTTTTTACACGGAAAATGGAGAGACTCATACCCGAACCAACAATTCCGGCGGCATTCAGGGCGGCATTTCCAACGGAGAGGATATTTACTTCCGAGTAGCCTTCAAACCCGTTGCCACCATCCTGATGAACCAAGAATCCATTGACAAGGAGGGCAACGACGTGAAATTCAAGGCTCAGGGCCGCCACGACCCTTGCGTTCTGCCCAGGGCGGTACCCATTGTCGAAGCGATGGCGGCACTTGTTCTACTGGACATGCACTTGCTGAATCAGTCTAAGAAATTAAAATAGATAGCGACGCTTACGGTAATTAAGTGTAGAAATTTATCTTAATAATGAGATTTCGAATGTTGTAAACTATCCTTATATGAGGTCTCTGCATTGAATATTTATCGCCTGTCCTCGCATACCTGAATCAAGAAATCTAAATAGGAAGTAAATCGCTGCGTTACTTATTTATCGTCTGTCCATACGTACCAAAATACGCTCCGGGAGACTCAAAACAAGCGCCTTGACCTTTACTCCCCATTTCAAATTCTTCCACCGCGTTTTACAAAAAAAAAGAATTGACCAATGAAAAAAATTATTTTTATGAGTGTTTTGATAGGCTTGGTAGGCTTTTCGGCTTGTGACAGCACGAAAAAAACAAACGATTTTAATTATGTGGTGGAAACGTTTGCCGACTTGCAAATCCTCCGGTATCAAGTTCCCGGCTTCGAGGAGCTCAGCCTGCAACAAAAGGAACTCCTATATTACCTCAATCAAGCCGGGCTCGAAGGCATTGACATCCTGTACGACCAGAACTACAAGCACAACCTCTGCATCAAACGCACGTTGGAAGCCGTATATCTGAACTACAAAGCCGATACCGCCAACACCGACTACAAAGCAATGGTGGTGTATCTCAAACGGATTTGGGCATCCAACGGCATTCACCACCACTACGGAAGCGACAAATTCGTTCCAGGATTCTCCAAAGAAGCCTTTGCTGAAGCCGTTCTAGCCGTTCCTGCCGACTCCCTTCCGCTATCCGCCGGCGAAACCCCGCAGGCATTGGTTGCCAAACTAACCCCCGTTCTTTTCGATCCGAAACTGGATTCAAAACGCGTCAATCAAGCCGAAGGCGTCGATTTGATAAAAACCTCTGCCTGCAACTATTATCAAGGTGTGACCCAAAAGGAAGCCGAAATTTTTTACGCAGCGATGAAAGACCCCAAGGATGAAACCCCCGTTTCCTACGGATTAAACAGCCGCCTGGTCAAGGAGAACGGCAAGATCGTCGAAAAAGTCTGGAAAATCGACGGACTTTACGGACCGGCCATCACCAAAATTGTCTATTGGTTGGAAAAAGCCAAAGCAGTTGCCGAAAACCCCAAACAAGCAGCCGTCATTGCCAAACTCATTGAATACTACCAAACTGGAAACCTAAAAACCTACGACGACTATTCCGTACTTTGGGTCGGCGATGTGGATTCCCGCATTGATTTCGTCAATGGCTTCACCGAAACCTACGGCGACCCTCTCGGCTTGAAAGCCAGTTGGGAAAGCGTTGTCAACTTCAAAAACACCGAAGCCACGAAGCGGTCCGAAATCATCAGTTCCAACGCCCAGTGGTTCGAAGACAATTCACCAGTCGATAAGCAATTTAAGAAAGAAAAAGTAAAAGGGGTAACAGCCAAAGTCATCACCGTGACCACGCTTGGCGGCGACTGCTATCCGACTACAGCCATCGGCATCAACCTGCCCAATGCCAATTGGATTCGTCGTGATCATGGTTCCAAGTCCTTCACCATCGAAAACATTACGGAAGCCTACGACAAAGCAGCTCAGGGCAATGGATTCAATGAAGCATTCATGTGGAGTTCAACCGAAATCGACCGGTACAAAAAATACGGTTTCCTCACCGACAACCTGCATACCGACCTGCACGAATGCTTGGGCCACGGCTCCGGAAAATTGCTCCCCGGTGTGGACCCCGACGCGCTGAAAGCGTATGGAAGCACCATCGAAGAAGCTCGCGCCGACCTGTTCGGACTCTATTATGTCGGCGACCCCAAGTTGGTTGAGCTCAAACTCCTTCCCAGCGCCGACGCTTACCAAGCAGCTTATTACAAACAGCTGATGAACGGCTTGCTGACCCAGTTGGTCCGCATCGAACCCGGCAAAAACATCGAGGAGTCCCACATGCGCAACCGTGCCCTCATAGCCAATTGGGTCTATGAAAAAGGCGCACCCACGAAGGTGCTGGAACTTCGCAAAAAAGATGGAAAAACGTATTTGGTCGTGAACGATTACAAAGCCGTCCGTGTACTGTTCGGCGAATTGCTGGCCGAAATCCAGCGCATCAAGTCAACTGGCGACGTGAAAGCAGCCGGCGCCTTGGTCGAAAAATACGCGGTCAACGTGGATCAGACCTTGCATCAGGAAATGCTGGACCGCTATAAAGTACTGAATCTGGTTCCGTACAAAGGCTTTGTGAATCCCGTCTACACGCCTGTTTACGATGCTTCCGGCAAAATGACCGACGTGAAGGTGAGCTATACCGAAGGTTTCGCTCAGCAGCACCTACGCTATTCCAAGGAACATGGAAACCTGCCAACCTATAATTGAGTCGGACCCCCAACTCCGCAATATTAAAACCCTGTTGAGACTCCGCATGAATGGCGAAGTCTCAACAGCGATGCGGAAAAGCGGGCTCGACTATAAGGTGAACTTTGGGCTGGACGCCAACAGCATCCGAGAGATTGCCTCCAAATACCAGCCAGACGTTCTCTTGGCCGAAAAATTGTGGGCCGAAAACGCCAGAGAGTGCAAAATCCTGGCCACCTTGCTTTTCCCCAAAGAAGCCTTCAGCACCCAAAAAGCAGATACTTGGCTCGACCAATGCTTTTTGCCCGAGCTCACCGAACAGCTGGTTTTCAACCTGCTTCAGCACCTACCGTTCGCCCCTTCAAAAGCTTCCGAATGGATCGCTCAGGAAGCCGAAAACCGCAAAATCGGAGGCTACACCTTGGCTTTACGCCTTTTTCTAAGAAAAATAGACCTTCCCAATCTTCAAGTGCTGATGAATAGTGCGGAGTCCGATCGTACATCAAAAAATCATCTTTTGAAATTGACGGCTGAGCGTTTTTACGAGCGGGTTACTTTCGTTTAGGGATCACTCTTTAAAACAAAGAACTTCGATTGTGGTAGGCTCAAAAGCATTGAAAACTGGATTTATGTAAAAATATCACTACTGTCCGACTAAATTTTGAGAACCCAGCATTAACTCAAAAGGGAGCATCCAATTAGAATTGGAAAACTCCCCCGATATGGTAAATTTGTTGTACCACCAACAATAAAACCATATGGGCA
>Ga0247841_10000910_pt1 | contig 72548 bp, 50 predicted proteins | sample LaCruzMarch2015__2_FD_192410 | JGI IMG/M metagenome (GOLD analysis project Ga0247841, IMG submission 192410) | Freshwater microbial communities from meromictic Lake La Cruz, Castile-La Mancha, Spain - LaCruzMarch2015_18m | ecosystem: Environmental > Aquatic > Freshwater > Lake | place: Spain... | reverse complement strand
CGGAATCCGCAAAAGCATCGGTGCCACAGAAAGCGACATCTTCTTTTACTTCATCTTTGAAGCGATTGTTTTGGCAATTTTGGGAGCCTTGCTGGGGATATTATTGGCAAGTCTGGCGTTGCTGGGAATGCAGGCAGCTTTCAAAATTCCCATGCCTATGCCGTTTCAGGGTATGGCATTGGGACTTATCTTTTCGATTTTAATCGGGTTTGTTTCGGGGCTTTATCCAGCTCTGAAAGCTTCCAATATTGACCCCATCAAAGCCATCTACTATTTTGATTAATGCTAAATATTAAAGAAGGTGCGATTATGACTTCTGACATCCGATGGATACAAAGATTTAACAACTATCGAAAAGCTTATGACTTGCTGAAGGATGCCCTTATTATCGATGAGCCATCAGAACTGGAAATTGAGGGAATGATTCAGCGGTTTGAATACACTTTTGAGCTTGGCTGGAAAACAATGAAAGACTATTTGGAAGAAAAGGGGTTTACGGAGATAGTTGGCTCAAAGGAAGCTATCCGAATTGCCTTTTCTAACGGTATTATTACCGATGGCGAAATCTGGATGGAAATGATTAAAGCCAGAAACCTTACCACCCATATTTACAACAGCGAAACTGCACATCAAATCTGGTCAGATATAATCAGACTCTATTTCCCTTGTTTTGAACAGCTCAGAAATTATCTTGAGACAAAGCTAATATGACCACTGTGCCTTTGAAATATGGGTTAAAACCTGATGTTTGGAGATCTATACTGGATATTTTGCAGACAGTCCCGCAGGTAACTGAAATTATCCTTTTCGGTTCACGAGCCAAAGGAAACTTTAAGCCCGGCTCAGACATCGATCTCTGTATAAAGGGAGAAAGCATATCCCATCAAGACGTTAAAACATTGCTATGTGAAATAGATAAGCTTGATTTGCCTTGGGAAACTGATATCATATACTATGAGAGCATCTCAGACGTTGCAGTCAAAGAACACATTGATAGAGTGGGGATTAGGTTGTTATGAAAGCGTCCAATATTGACCCCATCAAAGCCATCTACTATTTTGATTAGAGGTTTATTATGCGAACCGTTTTCGCGATTATCTTTCTTGTTTCTTCCATGGTTGGCATCTCTGCAGCAAATTGGGAATGGGTCGTTTCATCCGGTGCAAGCGGAATGGATAGAGTCTGGGACATGGCTTTGGACAATCAAGGTAACATATTGGTAACCGGAGAATTCAACGATACTCTGCAAGTGGGAAGCACCATTATCAACGGCTGGGGACTTAACGATGTCTTTGTTGCCAAATTTAGTCCTACTGGGAATCCTATCTGGGCAAAAGCTTTTGGCGGGAACGAAGGTGATATCGGTCTCAGCATCGACACAGACTCATTGGGAAATAGCTATGTGACAGGATATTATGGCGGAACAGCTCATTTTGAAGAGCAGGATTTAGTATCGGCGGGAAGTTGGGATATCTTTGTCCTGAAGTTAGATTCCAGTGGCAACAAAGTCTGGGCATTTTCGGAAGGTGGCATCAGCAATGATATTGGTTACGGACTTGCAGTGATGCCCGATGGCAGGTGTTTTGTCACAGGTTGGTTTGGCGAGACGATTAATTTTCATGACGGCTCATCGCTCACCAGTTTCGGAGGAAGCGATATAATTGCTTTTGCCTATGCTGCGAATGGGAATTTGCTCTGGAAACGTAAAGCCGGCGCTGTCGGTGTGGAATATGGATATAAGATTGATGTTGATGCTCAGGCAAACAGTTATGTCACTGGTGTTGCCGGGCAGGATTGCAACTTTGACGGAGTGTTTCCTCCCGGGGACGGCGCTTTTGTTGCGTCTTATGATGCAAACGGTTTAATTCGCTGGATAAACAGCGGTTCAGGCGCAGGAGTGAATTCCATTGCGGTTGACCGTTCTGTTTCTATGATTGAACAGCAGGGTTGTATTACGGGGCGCATCACAGGCTCAGCAGTTTTTGGCGACTACGTTTTATCAAGCGTGGAAGGCAGTGATGATGCTTATGGAGCAGTTTTTGAGCTTCTGACCGGGAACTGGATTTCTGCCACAAGCGGGGGTGGAGCCGGTAGCGACAAAGGCAGAGCCTGCGTTTACAACAGACATCCCTATTTTACAGGCAGTTTTGAAGTCACTGCCAATCTTTTTGGTTTTGACGCAAATTCAGTAGGCATTTCTGACGGATTTGTTTATAATGCAGCAGGTATCGGCAATGACTGGCTTTTAACGGCTGGAGGCAGCAATAACGACACACCCACTGATATAGCTGTCGATACTGCCGGAAATGTTTACATCTGCGGCTGGTATTCAGGTCTTGCCCGTTTTGGAGCAACCCTGTCGATAAATTCCGGCAATGACTCTGACCTGGATTTTTTTGTCGCCAAAATAAATACAACCACTGCCAATGACGACAACACATCTGAAGTTGCATTACCAGACCTGAAATGCTATCCCAATCCCTTTAATAATAAACTCTGCATCGAGTATGATATTTCTGCTGCCCAATCGAAAGCGTCGAAAGTTATCAATATCTACAACGTCAAAGGTGAGAAAGTTCAGAGCGTCCTGACCGGCTATAAATCTATAAATACTCAGCAGGCTGAATGGGATGGAAACAATAGCAGAGGGGAGAAGTGCGCAGCCGGAATATACTATCTGAAAGGGTACGGAACAAATCCGAGTATCAAAAAAGTCTTGTTGCTAAACAACTAAAATTTCTCTATATTAAATCTTTCTGCAACACAATCCGCTTGACAATTTGCCTTTTCCCAAAAACATTGCGTAACTCTGCGATTATATTGTGGGCCTATAGCTCAATTGGTAGAGCTTCCGGCTCATAACCGGACGGTCGGGGGTTCGACTCCCTCTGGGCCCACCACAATATATTTTTTATAGCAGGGGTTTCAACGGGTTTCTTTTCTAATACTATTTCAGGGGTAAAATACCTACGTGAAGGAGTAATATATGCACGGCTATTACGCAAGACCAACCATTCATGGCGACAACATCGCTTTCGTTTCCGAGGACGACTTATGGCATATTTCCAGCAAAGGTGGCAAGGCTATTCGTCTGACTGCCAATCTGGGCATGATTTCATCACCGCGTTTTTCTCCCGACGGCAAATGGATTGCTTTCACCAGCAATGATGAAGGTTCCTGGGAAGTTTATGTTATGCCGGCTGCAGGTGGGGAAGCAAAAAGACTTACCTGGCTGGGTGTCACTTCATCTCCCATGGCTTGGAGAAATAACAAAATCGTTTTCAGCACCAATTACAGACAGCCCTTTATGCGAAATTCGGCGCTGTATGAAGTTGATCTGGAGGGCAATCCTCCCGAACTTCTGCCTTATGGCAATGCATCACACATCGCCTTTGGCGAAAAGGGTGTGGTTTTGGGCATCAACACCGGTGAACCTGCCCGCTGGAAACGCTATCGTGGCGGTACTGCAGGTCAGTTATTGATTGATAAAGATGGCAAAGGTGAATTCAAGACTCTGCTCAAACTCAAAGGCAATTTCACCTCACCCTTATGGATTGGCAACCGCATCTATTTCATTTCCGACCATGAGGGTATCGGCAATATCTATTCCTGCAAACCTGACGGCAAGGATATCCAAAAGCACAGCAACCATAAGGATTATTACGCCCGAAGAGCCACTACTGATGGGAAATCCATCGTCTGGACTGCCGGTGCTGATATTTTCTGCTATGATGTAAAGCTGGATAAAGCTCACAAGGTTAAGATTGATTATACCAGTCCTTTTGTGCAAAGGCAGAGAAAATTCGTAGATGTAGCCAAGTATATCGAAACTGTTGAGCTTTCCAAAGATGGTGGCTCACTGGCAATTTCCGCTCGTGGAAAAGCATTCAGCATGGGCAATTGGGATGGCAGCGTGCAGCAATATGGTGCCAAACAGGGTATCCGTTATCGTCTGGCTACCTATCTGCCGGATGGCAAACGCCTCGCTCTGGTTTCTGATGAAGGTGACAAAGAGCATCTGGAAATTCATCCGTTCCGAAGTGACTTTACCGAGCCGGATAAAACCAAAGTAAAGGTTTTTGACAAGCTTGACATCGGCAGACCTTACAGTTTGATTATTGCTCCGGTCGGGAATAATCTCGCTCTCTGCAATCACCGCAATGAACTGATGATTGTAAACTATGAAACCGGTGTTGCTACCACAGTTGACCAAAACAAGTTTGGCACTCTCAACGAATATAGCTGGTCTCCAGACGGCAGATGGCTGGCTTATAGCATTAGTATCACCCGCAAACTCAGCTTGATTCGCATCTATGACACAGTGAAAAAGACCAAACATGACGTGACCAATCCCGTTTTGGAAGACTATTCGCCCAGTTTTGATCCGGATGGAAAATATCTGTATTTCCTTTCTGCCAGGACATTTGAGCCGATGATGGACACCATTCAGTTTGATTTTATTTTCCCGAATGCGGTCAAACCCTATCTGATAACTCTGAAAAAAGACACGCGCTCTCCCTTCCAGCCGGACGTTAAAGGCTTTGAAATCAAGCCAGACGAAGAGCCTAAAAAGGATGACGCAAAGGCAGAAGCAGACAAAAAAAACACTGCCAAAGACGATAAAAAAGCTAAAAAGGAAGAACCACCCAAACCCGTTGAAATCGATTTTGACGGTATCACCGACCGCATAGTGGAATTTCCGGTGCCCAATGGCATCTATTTTGGTCTTTCAGCAGTTGCCAACCGCATCTTTTATGTGTCCATTCAAAGCATGACCTGGAATGATGACCAAAACAAACCTGATTTGGAATGCTATGATTTGACCAAACTGGAAGGCTGGACTTATCAGCATGGTATTACCGATTATTCTCTTTCCGGAGACCACAGCGCCATGGTAGTTGTGATAAACAAAAGATTCAGAGTTATAGCCACCAAGCTTGAACCCAAGCAGGAACTTCCCTGTGAAGAAACTCCCGGCAGGAAATCAGGCTGGGTTGACCTGAATCGCATTAAACTCGAAATTGAGCCTATGCCTGAGTGGCAGCAGATGTTCCGGGAAGCCTGGCGTCTGCAGAAATATCACTTCTGGACGGAAGACATGTCCGGCATCGACTGGAAGAAGGTCTATGACCGCTATTATCCCCTGGTTTCCAAGTGCGGAACCCGCAGTGAATTTTCCGATTTAATGTGGGAAATGCAAGGCGAACTCGGCACCAGTCACTGTTATGAAATGGGTGGAGACTACCGCCAGAGTCCTATGTACAAAATAGGTCAGCTCGGTATCGACCACAAATATAACTCCAAACATAAAGCCTACGAAATCACAAAAATCGTTAAAGGAAACCATTGGGTTGAGAAAAACCGTTCACCCCTGATGAATCCTGGTCTGGGTATCGAACCCGGCTGGCTGATTACAGCCGTGAATGGCGAGATTTTGAGCAAGGAATTTGCTCCCGAACAAGCTACTGTAAATCAGGCAGGTCAGTTGGTTCAGCTTTCTGTGAGCAGCCCTGACGGAAAAACAAAAAAGACGGTTGCCGTCAGGACAATGATGCAGGAATACAGCTCCAGATACCGTGATTGGGTGGATTTTAACCGTGATTATGTGCATGCAAAATCCAAAGGTAAAGTCGGCTATATCCATATTCCGGACTGTGGTGAAGCAGGCTTGAAAGAATTTCACCGCCTGTTTTTAGCTGAAGTGGACTATGACGGTCTGGTGGTTGACGTGCGTTTTAACGGCGGTGGCAGCACTTCCGGACTTTTCCTGCAGAAACTTGCCCGCAAACGCATCGGTTATGACCTGACCCGTTGGTGGGGTGCTTCGCCCTATCCGGCTGACGCTCCGATGGGTGCCATGTGTATGCTGACCAATGAAGATGCCGGCAGTGACGGCGATATCATCAGCCACGGTTTCAAACTTATGAAACTGGGTAAATTGGTTGGAAAGCGCACTTGGGGCGGCGTGATTGGCATCTGGCCCAGACATTGGCTTGCTGACGGCACTGTAACAACCCAACCCGAATTTAGTTTTTGGTTCAAAGATGTCGGTTGGGGCGTGGAAAACTATGGCACCGACCCCGATGTCGAAGTTGATATCCTACCACAGGATTATGTGAAAGGCATAGACCCGCAGCTCGACACATCCATAAAAGTGGTTTTGGAAGAACTGAAGAAAAATCCGCCTCTCAAGCCGGACTTCAGCAAAAAGCCCAAACTTCCATTACCATAATTAATTACTAATCAAATAATTAAACCTGCAAAAGGACAGGCATTTGCCTGTCCTTTTACTTTGAATTTTCCTTTCCTTTGCTTTGTAAATTCTTTGCAAATTCTTTTTCATCGCACTTTTCTGTCCCATTTCTCCCTCAGGATCAAGCGTAAGTCAAGCGTAATATTATTACGCTTGACTTACGCTTGATCCTGAGGGAGATATGAGGTTGACAAAGAAATCAACTTTGTAATTGTTGTCAGTATGATGAATAATGGATTGGAAAGTTCGGAAACAGGACAAGTGCTTTCTATCGGGGATAAGATTCCCTGCAAAAGCTTTGGCAGAATTCATTCGAGGTTTGAACAAATCCTCAATTTTTATCTGGGTGAGCAGATTGTCTCGCTGGTTACCCCAGAGGTTGGCACCGGTCCATTTAGAATTGTAGTTGAAAATGTGGATTTGAAAACAATTAGTGCTGTGAAGCTAACCGAAGTGGAACTGGTTTTAAATCACTCAATCAAGCTTCTGAGGCGCACTGCCACTGCCTTTAGTTCTGCCTGGGTACCGGATCATTATGATTCTGAGAAAATGCATGAAAACATTTTATGGGTGAAAAAAAAGCTTTTGGAAAAGGATGACGACAAATCTCTCAGCTTTTTACTAAAACAAGAGAAAAATGCACAAAGCCAGTCTGCGTTTGAGCAGGAACTATTTTCTCAAATTTCCCTGGCTTTCCAGAAACTGGGGCAAAATGAAGTGGCTGAGGCTGTAAACGGCTTCAGAGGCAGAGGATATGGGTTGACGCCGGCTGGAGATGACTTTAACACAGGGCTGCTGTTGGGTCTGACTATCAGGCACAGATTTGAAAAAAAAGAAATGGCTAACATAAGGTCTTTGGTTTACTCACATGCTGTCGGTAAAAACCTGCTGGTCAATACATTCCTACTGCAGGCTTACCACGGCTGGTACAATGCCAACTGGAAAAGACTGTTGACTGCTTTGAACGGACAGACAGCTGATTTGTCAGCAGATTTGAACAGACAGACATCGGATTTGTCAGTTGCTTTACAGGATATTTTGGCTCAGGGAGAGACTTCCGGAGCTGACACGCTAACCGGTTTTGTCACAGCCTGGGATGTATGAGACACCGATCTGCTGTTGGAGTCCATGCTTCCAAACCGATTTTGATTTGTACAAATGCCCAAGGGAAGCTTGGACTTCAAAAAGCAGAGGTCGGACATTGCTGAATTATGAAGTCCAATCCACCCTTAACCGTGATTAGGAAAAAAGTTCACGATGGTGGAATGGACTCCAAAATTGTCATGAAACTAAGAAAAAAATTGTGAAGGATAAATTATGCCGATAACCGGAACACTCATACACGGTAAGTATCTTGATTCCGTTAAACTTATGCTCATTTCCAAGCAAATCAGGCAAAAAGACGGGGTGAAAGACGCCGTTGCCATCATGGCGACTAAGGAAAATAAAGCCATTCTCAAAGCCACAGATATGCTTTTGCCTGAGTTTGCCACAGCTTTGGAAACCGATATTTGCATCGCCATCAATGCTGAGACAGAAGCTCTTTGTAATGAGTCATTGGATTTGGTTAAGCTTTGGCTGGATAAGGGATTGCCGGGTGCATCCACTCAGGATAGCACAGATTTTCTGCATCGCAGTCTGGATGGTGCTTTCAAACAAATGCCTGATGCCAATCTTGTCTTGATTTCGGTAGCCGGAAAATATGCCGGAGCAGAGGCTAAAAAGGCTCTGGACTTGGGCTTGAACGTGATGCTTTTTTCGGATAACGTTTCCATTCAAACCGAAAAAGAACTGAAAGAATACGCCGTAGCGCATGACCTTTTGATGATGGGTCCGGACTGCGGCACAGCCATCATCAACGGAATTCCGCTGGCATTTGCCAATGCTGTCCGCCGGGGTAAAATCGGCATAGTCTCTGCTTCGGGAACCGGTTTGCAGGAAGTAAGCTCCATTATTCATAATAGCGGCGAAGGTATTTCACAGGCTTTCGGAACCGGCGGCAGAGACGGTAAAAAAGAAATCGGCGGTCTGATGCTGCTATTTTGCCTTGAGTATTTAATCAATGATCCCAATACCGAAGTTATTGTCCTGATTTGCAAGGTTCCTGATGCAGAAGTAATTGCCAAGCTCTGGTCTTTAATCAAAACCACGCAAAAGCCGGTGGTGGTTAATTTTCTCAAACCGTTTGATCCGCCTGCTTTGGATAATGTCTATCCCACTGAAACTTTAGCTGAAACTGCCAAAAAAGCCTGCCGGCTTTTACACGACAAAAATGACGCTCAGCAGCCGCAGAGTAATGCCGGAAATGACTCTTTGTTTCCGAACAGAACTTTAATTACTCTGCCTACCCGCGCAAGCAGAAAGTATTTGAGGGGCTTGTTCAGCGGCGGGACACTCTGCTATGAGGCGCAAAGTCTTTACCACAAAAAGCTGGAGGGCTATGCTTACAGCAATGCGCCTCTGGACCAAGAATACTCACTAAACGACGTCTGGCAAAGCAAAGAAGATACGATAATAGATTTGGGTGCGGATGAATTCACGGTCGGCAGACCGCATCCCATGATTGATTACACCTTGAGAATAAAGAAGATAGAAGAAGAAAGCAGAGACGAAACCGTAGCTGTTATCCTATTAGATGTAGTTTTGGGCTTTGGTTCACATCTTGCTCCTCACCTGGAGCTGATGCCGGTATTAAAAAATATCAAGGCAAATACCTGCATTATAGTGATTTGCTCTGTAGTCGGCACTGATAATGACCCACAAAACAGACAGGAAGTAATCAAAACATTACAGGATGCAGGAGCGGTTGTCACCACGACAAATGCCGAAGCATGTGAACTGGCAATGCGTTTGATTCAATCAATCAGGAGCAAATAATGTCAGTAAATTATATAAATAACACTATGCTTGTCATTCCTGCGCAGGCAGGAATCCAGCCTGTTGGGAGATAATTATGCCACTAATAGATATTGAAAAGCAACCCATAAAAGTGATCAACCTCGGTTTGCAGTCCTTCAAAGAAGACTTGCTAAAACAAAATGTGCCCGTTATACAAGTGGACTGGAATCCTCCTGCTGCAGTTGACCCTGCCATTCTGGAAAAGATAGTTTTTAACCAGGATAAGATAAAAAAAGCCAATCAACAGGGGATAGACATCATTCAGAAAGGCGCACCTGTTTTACTCGGTCTGGACATTGCCCGCAAGGTTATTCCCGGCATGCACGAAGACCTGATTCTGCACGCCGGACCTCCCATTACCTGGGACAGGATGTGCGGACCAATGAAAGGCGCTATCGCCGGTGCTTTGATATACGAAGGCAGAGCCAAAACACCTGAGGAAGCGGAAGCACTCGCTTGCTCCGGCAAAATCAAATACGCTCCCTGCCATGAACACAATGCAGTAGGTCCGATGGCAGGCATAATCTCTCCCAGTATGCCTGTGTTTATTATTCAAAATGAAGCTTTTGGCAATTATGCCTATTGCACCCAGAATGAAGGACTTGGCAAGGTTCTGCGTTATGGTGCTTTCTCGCCTGAAGTGGTTGAACGGCTAAAATGGATGGAAAATACTATGTATCCTGTGCTGGATAAAGCTATCCGCAGTCTTGGCAAGATAGACCTCAAGAGTTTGATAGCCCAGGCTTTGCATATGGGTGATGAAGTGCACAACCGCAACAGAGCCGGCACTTCACTACTGTTCAGACAGCTTGCGCCTGCGATTTTTAGAACCTGTCAAAATGCTGAAGATGGTGCTAAAGTGCTGGAGTTTATCAATGGTAACGACCATTCTTTTCTGAATCTTTCCATGCCTGCCGCCAAGTGTATATTGGATGCGGCGCGCAATATTCCGAATAGCAGCATAGCAATCGTTATGGCTCGCAATGGTACAGACTTTGGCGTACAACTGGCAGGAACAGGCAATCAGTGGTTTACAGGTCCTGCGCTGGTGCCGGATGCGCTCTTTTTTCCCGGTTACAGCAAAGCAGATGCCAATCCTGATATAGGAGACAGCGCTATCACTGAAACAGCCGGGTTGGGTGGATTTGCCATCGCTGCCGCGCCTGCTATCGTGCAATTCGTGGGTGGCAATGCGGCGGACTCCATTAAATATACAAAATGGATGTATGAAATCACCGCTTCAGAAAACCAGAATTACCAAATCCCTGCACTTGATTTCAGAGGAACGCCTTTGGGCATAGACGTTATCAAAGTTATTGAAAGAAATCTTACTCCTTTTATCGATACAGGAGTAGCTCATAAGAATCCCGGAGTCGGACAGGTCGGCGCAGGAGTAGTCTCTGCTCCGATGGAACCGTTTCTCAAAGCGATAGAGGGTTTGGCAAAGAGTTTGTAGTTCCGCATTTATGCGGTTTTGCTATTATAAATACGTTGTTATCACGTTGAGCAAACCTGCCTGAAGGCAGAACTACGAGTTTTGATTAAATATACTATATGGAGGAAACCATGAATATACAAGAGTTCTTAACCTTTATGGACAACGTGAAAATGTATGACCTCACTCAGAGACTGAGTATTCACACACCACCCTGGCCCAGTTACATGCCTTTGGGTATTCAATACTTTAAACGCATAGCCGGAGCCCACATGGGACAAGGTGCCAATGGACAAATCATCACTACCAGTAATCACGTCGGCACACATATTGACGGCGAGATTCACTTTCATGCCAGTGGCAGGACGATTGGGCAGGTGCCTATGAATGAATGGGTTGGACAAGGTGTCGTAGTCGATATTTCTGATTCAGTGGGTGACTATGACCTTTACTCACCTGAACTTTTTATGCAGAAAGCCGATATTCGCAAAGGCGACATCCTGATTATTAACACCGGTTATCATAAATATGCCTGGGACCAACCCGAAAGCGATGAACTGCGCTATTTCGTGAAGCATCCCGGTCCTGATGCCGGTTTTCACAAATGGTGTCTGGAAATGCAGATTAAGTGGATAGGTGTCGATTGTGGCAGTGCAGACCATCCGATGAATACGATTATCCGTAACTGGCATCCCAAATCCTTTATCGAAGCAGAGAAAAAGCTGATTGTCAATTACGGTAAAACCTGGGATGAATACTTCCCATCTGAAGAATATTATCAGGTTATGCATCTCAAGCTGTTCCCCAAGAAACTTGTTCATGCCGAAAACCTGGGCGGCGAAATAGACAAACTCAGCAACAAACGCTGTTGGATAGGACTTTTCCCCCTCAAAGGAATTGAACTGGAATCCTCCATGTGCCGCATTGTGGCAATGGAACCATAGAGTATTATCGTTTCTATTTGAAGTATGTAGTACCGCATTTATGCGGTTTTGCCATTTGTAGCACAATGTGTTTATTTAACAAAACCGCATAAATGCGGTACTACATACATTTCTAATTAAGGATATTAATGACCTACACAATGCGTCCAAAACAGGATTTAGACCATGAAAGACTTTCTTTGCGTACTTTGCTGCTTTGCCCCTTTTCGTGAAAAATGCTCTGCTACTCAGTTTCTATGCAATGAAGTCTTTTCGCTCTTTTTCCTCTATGTCTCTGTGGGTAGAAATTAAAACAGGCTGGATTCCTGATGCCTCATTGATTTATGATTTCGCAACAAGGGTTCCGCTGCGTCAGGAACGACAATCCCCATTTTGAATTGACAGAAATCTTGTTATAATATCTAAAGTAATTAGGTAGAAATGACTAAGATTCCTGTCCTTCGACAAGCTCAGGATGACACAGAGCAGGAATGACATAAAAATACAAGGAGTCGTTATGGCAGTAGCACATGACTTTGAATATTACCGTCCCAAGGACTTTGATGAAGCAATAAAACTAATGGTTAAGTTCGGCGTTAAAGCGATGCTGTTGGCTGGCGGGACAGATTTGGCAGTGTATATCAAGGAAGGAATGGTTCATCCTGCAGTAGTGATTGATATCAAGCAAGTGAAAGAACTAAAGAAAGTTGAAATACACCAAGACAAACTCTTTATCGGAGCGTTGGCTACTTTTTCAGATATCATAGATAGCAAAGAAGTTAAAAAACAATATCTGCCCCTGTGGGAAGCTGCAAGGTCAGTTGCATCAGTTGGCATCCGCAACAGAGCAACTCTGGTGGGTAATATCTGCTCAGCCGTGCCGTCTTTGGATTCAGCCCCGATTCTTTTATGCTACGATGCCATTGTGCATGTCAGCGGTAATAAAGGCGAGCGGAAAATACCCATTGGCGAATGGTTCCTTGCTCCCCGCAAAACAGCTAAAAATCCTGATGACATAGTGCTGGGAGTCAGTATTCCCAAGCCACCTCTCAATAATGCCGGCTGCTACATAAAACTCGGACGCTATGGTGGAGAGGATTTGGCACAAGCCGGTCTTGGTATTTTAGTTACAGAAAAACTGGATTACAGAATTGCTTATTGTGCTGTGGGTCCAATACCGAAAAGAGCTGCCAAGATAGAAAAGCTGCTCAAAGGCAAGTCACTCACACCTGCACTGATTGATAAAGCCAAGGCTTTGGTGGAAGGTGAGATTACTCCGATTGCCGATATCCGTTCCAGCAAAGAATACCGCATTCACATGTGCAGGATTATGCTGGAAAGAGGCCTGAAGGCGTCGGTGGACAGGCTGAATGGTAAGACGGTAGATACGTCGCGGATATTGGGAGGTTGATGATGGCAAAAATAAAGTTTATCCTGAATGAAGAAATCAGAACAATAGATGTCAAACCCAATGAAGTTTTACTGGATGTGTTGCGTGACAGATTGGGAACCAAAAGCCCCAAGTGCGGTTGTGACAGAGGCGATTGCGGAGCTTGTGCAGTGATGATAAACGGTAAAAGCGTACGTAGTTGCCTGGTCTTTGCCATTGAAGTTGACGGACAGGAAGTGCGCACTCTGGAAGGCATTTCACAGCCAAAATTAACCAAGCTGCAGGAGAAGTTTATTGAGCTCAATTCTTTTCAATGCGGATTCTGTGCACCGGGAGTGATAATCTCAGCAACTGAGCTTTTAGAACATAATCCGCATCCTGACCTGGAAGAGATAAAAGAAGCGCTCTCCGGCAATTTATGCCGTTGCACAGGTTATACACCAATCTTTGATGCTATCCTTGACCATACACACAAGGAGAAAAAGAAATGAAAGAGCATAAATATAAATACATCGGCAAATCAGTTGTCCGCATTGACGGCAGAGAAAAGATATCCGGCGCTGCTATCTACGGAGATGATATTGATTTCGGTCCCAATCTGCTCTATGCAGAAATAGTCGGTAGTACACAAGCTCATGCTATTATTAAAAAGATAGACACTTCTGAAGCCGAGAAAGTGGAAGGCGTTTACAAAGTCTTTACCGGCAAGGATTTTCCCTATAAATTCGGGTTGTATATGAAAGACCGTTACATCTTTGCTCAGGATAAGGTACGCTTTGTGGGTGAACAGGTGGCTGCTGTAATCGGCAGAACTGCTCAGGCTGCCAGGCAAGGTGCTCTGCTTGTTAAAGTCGAATATGAACCGCTTCCTGCAGTTACCAATCAGATGGAAGCTCTGAAGGATGATAGTGTCCTGCTGCATCCTGATTTGGGGGATTATCCGCATGTACCGTGGTTCTTTCCCAAAGCCAGGACCAATGTAGCCCATTGGCGTAAAACCCGTAAAGGCGATTTGGAAAAGGGCTTTAAGGAAGCTGACCTTATTTTTGAAGATGAATATTATGTACCGAGATATGCACATTGTGCCATAGAAACACACGTAGCAATCGGAAAGTTTGATTTGGGTGGCAGACTGACTGTCTGGAGCTCTTCGCAATCTCCGCATACGCAGAGACATCTCTTTGCTGAAGCTTTGGCTCCCATGGGACTGACACATAAAGACATCAGAGTGATAGCTCCGCACGTGGGTGGTGGTTTTGGCGGTAAAGCAGGCGTGACTATGGAAATATTGCCTGCAGCTCTGGCAACCAAACTCAAAGGCTATGCAGTAAAACTGCGCTGGACACGTGAACAGGAATTTGTGAATACCTATCAGAGACTGGGAGTGGTGGCAAAGCTGAAAGTCGGCGTCAAGAAAGATGGAACCATTACAGCTCTTGACCACAAGATTTACTGGGATGCAGGCGCTTATGTGGAATACGGTGCTAATGTGGTTAATGCTGTCGGACTCTCTGCCATCGGACCATACAGAATACCCAATGTTTCGATAGATTCAGTATGTGTATATACCAATCTGCCACCCGGAGGTGCATATCGTGGCTTTGGCTATTCTGAAATGCTGTTTGGACTGGAATCACATATGACGCAAATAGCCAAAAAACTGGGCATGGATGAAGTGAAGTTCAGGCTAAAGAATGCCATTGTAGAAGGCGATACCACTGCTTACGGTGCAGAGATGAATCCCAGCGGACTGATTGAGTGTATAGAAAAAGTAGCCAAAGAAACAGACTGGGGTAAAAAGCTCAAATCCAAGGACCCCAATAAAGTTATCGGCAAAGGCTTTTCTCTCTTCTGGAAAGGACCTGCCATGCCGCCTAATGCATCTTCTTCCGCTTTTCTCAAGTTCAATGAAGATGCCAGTATCAACCTGATTATTTCAGGTATGGATATCGGGCAAGGCTATCAGACCGTGATGGCACAGATTGCTGCTGAAATACTCTCTGTACCACCTTCCAAGATTAGGGTGGAAACACCTGATACGGATAGAAATCCTTATGAATGGCAGACTGTGGCTTCGCATATCACCTGGAGTAGCGGTAATGCTGTTAAGCGTGCTGCCATAGAAGCCAGAGACAAGATATTTGCATTGATAGAGAGAGTTTATAATCTGCCCATTGACCAACTTTATCTGGAAGATGAGGCAGTTAAATGTTACACCAAAAAGAGCTTTAATCTGCCATTTAAAGACTTTATCGTGGATGGAATTATGGTGGAAGACGGCACCTTCAAGGGTGGACCCATTAATGCTACCGGTATGTTTATGCCGGAATTCTCTTCGACTAATGGTGACCCTGAAACCAGCCATGGTGGTCATCCTATTGTACACTACACAGTAGGAGCCGGAGCTCTGATATTGGAAATAGATAAAGAAACGGGCAAGATGCACGTACTCAAAGCTGTGGAAGCTATTGACGCAGGTAAAGCGCTCAATCCCGATCTGGTTAATGGACAGATTACCGGTGGACTCTTGCAGGGACTGGCAACCGTGCTGTATGAAGATATGCGCTATGATGAAAAAGGGAAACTGCTCAATCCCAATTTCACTGATTATAAGATTCCCACAGCTATGGATGTGCCGGATGAAATCGTACCCATAATTGTAGAAGTTCCCCAGCCGGATGGCCCTTATGGAGCCAGAGGTATAGGTGAACATACCATGCTGCCGGCTGCGCCCATGATTGCCAATGCTGTTGAAGATGCACTCGGTATCAGGATAAAGACTATGCCTATTACTGCTGAAAAAGTAGCTATGGCAATGCTCGAAAAGAACAGAAAAAGTAAAAAGTAGGAATTTGCATGTCCAAACCTTTGGAAAACATCCGTGTCCTTGACCTGACCAGAGTGCTGGCAGGACCTTTCTGCACCATGGTTCTCAGTGACCTGGGCGCAGAAATAATCAAGATTGAAATCCCTGGCACAGGCGATGATTCACGTGCTTTTGGACCTTTTATCGGGAGCAGAAGTTTATATTTTCTCAGCATCAATCGAGGTAAAAAGAGTATATCTCTCAATCTGAAACATCCCAAGGGGAAAGAAATCCTGCGTGACCTGGTTAAGAAAGCTGATATAATTGTTGAGAATTACCGTCCCGGCACTATGGAAAAGCTGGGTCTGGGCTATGAAGACCTGAAGCTCATAAACCCTGGAATAATCTATGCAGCTTCTTCAGGATTCGGGCATACAGGACCATATTCCCAAAAGCCTGCGTATGATATTCTGGCTCAGGCAATGGGCGGAATGATGAGCATTACCGGTTGGTCGGGGAGTGCTCCCACCAGAGTGGGTATGTCTTTAGGCGATATTACAGCAGCACTGTTTACCGCAATTGGGGTGAATGGGGCTCTGTATCAAAGAGAAAAGACTGGACTAGGACAAAAGGTTGATGTTTCCATGCTGGATAGTCAGGTGGCTATTTTAGAAAATGCCTTGGTGCGATTTCAGTCAGAAGGCAAAAACCCGGAGCCTTTGGGAAACAGGCATCCGACTATTACTCCCTTCCAGGCATATAAAGCTGCCGATGAGTATTTCGTGATTGCAGTAGGCAATGACAGCTTGTGGCAAACGTTTTGCCATGCGATAGAAAGACCTGATTTGCAAGCAGATAAACGGTTCACTTCAAATAAGCTCAGAACCGAAAACATCGAAGCTCTGAATGTCATGCTTGATAAAGTGTTTTTATGCAAATCAGCCCAGCAGTGGCTGGATTTATTTGAACAGGTCAAGCTGCCATGTGCTCCAATCAATTCAGTGGATAAAGTCATGTCTGATGAGCAGGTTTTAGCCCGCAATATGATAGTTGAAGTGGACGATTCTATTGCCGGTAAAGTAAAAATAGCCGGTAATCCGATTAAAATGACTTCAATTTCGGAAGAGCCGGTGCGTGGAAAGGTTCCTGAAGTTGGCGAACATAATTCCGAAGTATATTACGAGCTTTTGGGCTATACTGCAACAGATTTGGAGCAGTTGAAACAGGATGGAGTCATTTAGTGTATTTCAAAACAGCTGCCTTATCGGAAATATCTATAGCATTACGAAATAATACCTTAAGTCTGGATGATTACATCCACGACACCTGCAAACGGGTTAACACAGTTGATGCATTTGTGCAGTCTTTATTGCCGGAAAAAGGCAGAGAAAAGCGTCTGTTGAAAGAAGCGGAAGCACTGGCTGCCAGGTATCCGAATCCGGGTTCGCGTCCTCCCTTGTACGGTGTTTTATTGGGAGTGAAGGATTTGTTCAGAGTGGATGGTTTTCCAACCCAAGCCGGCTCCAAGCTTCTTCCGGAAGTCTTTGCCGGAGCAGAAGCATCTGTGGTCACCAAGCTCAAACAAGCGGGAGCCTTGATTCTGGGCAAAACGGTCAGCACGGAATTTGCCTATTTCAGTCCGGGTCCGACCAGGAATCCCCATAATCCCGAATACACGCCGGGCGGTTCATCCAGTGGTTCTGCGGCTGCTGTGGCAGCCGGATTGTGCCCGCTGGCGTTGGGAACTCAAACGATAGCTTCTATAATCCGACCGGCGGCCTATTGTGGCATTATCGGCTTCAAGCCAAGTTTCGGCAGGATTCCGACCGATGGTGTGATACCCTTTTCCCAATCAGCAGACCAAATAGGCTTTTTTACTCAGGATTTGACCGGAACTGCAATTACAGCGGGAATTTTAATTGAGGACTGGGACGCTTCGATTCGCTCTATTCCCAAACCCAGAATATGCCTGCCTTCTGATGCTTTTTTAGTGCAGGCGGATTACGATTCTTTTAACCGCTTTTATATGAAAGTGGACATTCTGAACGATGCAGGTTTTGAGATAATCAACTATCCTCTTTTCAAAGAGATAAAAACTATCAACAAGATACACCGGGAACTAATTGCAGCGGAATTTGCTCAAAACCACAAGCAGCTTTATCTTCAGTATAGTGAACTATATTCAGAACCATCCCGTGAGTTATTTGAGCAAGGCTCAAAGATAAGCAATTCTGCGCTTTTGTCTGATCAGGCAATTCAACAGACTTATAAACAGAGTGTGGAAGAAACCATGCGCAGAGAGGGCATTGATGTCTGGATTTGCCCTTCCACAACTACTCCGGCTCCCAAGGGTCTGACCAGCACCGGCAATCCTCTGATGAGTTTGCCCTGGACTTTCACAGGTTTGCCTTCGATAACAATTCCGGCAGGAAAAGCAGCGAATGGTCTGCCATTGGGAGTGCAGCTTGTTGCCGGACATGGTAAGGATGAACATTTGCTGCATTATTCCAACGAGTTATCCCAGCTACTCAGCTATTGACCTCAAAACAGGAATTATTTCCTTGACAGAAATTAGCACTCTCAAAAAGTGTTTGCTAATAAATACTTGTTGCTCAGATGAGCCGAGTGTCACGATGTAAGTTTTATTAAATAAAGAAAAGATGGAGGTTCACAATGAAACTCAGACCAATTGAAGACCATGTTATAGTAAAGATAACAGTCGATGCCGAAGAAAAGAAAATCGGTGGAATCATCATTCCCGATACTGCCAAAGAAAAGCCTCAAATGGCAAAAGTAATTGCGGTTGGAACAGACGAAGACCTCAAAAAAGCGGTCAAAGTGGGCGATAAGGTTCTCTATGGCAAGTATGCCGGCACAGAGATTGAGCTTGAAGGTATCAAATACCTTGTTTTAGCCAAAAGTGATATTTTAGCTGTTGTCGAGTAAATGATGGCATTGCGAGAATTTAACCAAGCTAATTTTGAGACAGAAGTGCTCAAATCCGCATTACCAGTATTGGTTGATTTCTGGGCACCCTGGTGCGGACCTTGTAAGGCGTTAGCGCCTGTGGTTGAGAAAATAGCCGCAGAATATGAAGGCAGGGTAATAGTCGGCAAGCTTAATGTGGATGAGGCTTCGCTCATAGCCAGCCAATATTCGATTATGTCCATCCCTTCCTTGTTGTTGTTTGTCGATGGACAGGTCAAAGAACAAATCGTAGGCTTGACATCCAAAGAAAAGATTAAAGAAAAGCTGGATTCAGTTTAGAACGAATCTGCAAACAATTTAGCCCGTTTCTAACTTGGTTGGAAGCGGGCTTTTTCGTATTTAAAAGAAGGGCAACACTTTTTCCTTGCCAAGTAAACTAACTGTCACAATTCTGTACCTCATTCTTTAGAATTGAAGTATTCTGTGAAAAGACATTTGGAATATGAAAAACGAGGATAAGATGACAGATGAAATTAAGCATGTGAATCTGACAGATACACAAATTATGTCTATGCAGGAATTGATTGCAGCCAAAGAAAAAGCTGAAGAGATGAATCTGCTCAAGTCTTTTTTTCTTGCCAACATGAGTCATGAATTGCGCACTCACTTATTGGGAATCCTTGGTTTTTCAGAATTATTGGCATCCCTCTCTTTGGACGAGGCTTCAAGCGAGATGATGCAACTCATTAATAATTCCGGTAAACATCTTTTAACCACGCTGGACTCAATTTTGGATTTGTTCAGAATTGAGGCGGATAGGGCAGAAATTCAGCTTGAAATGATTAACCTGAACCGGTTTTTGAATGACAAGGTTGAGGCGTTTGACATAATTGCTAAAGCCAAAGGAATAGACTTAAAATACACAAATCCGCAACCGGAGGTAACTCTCTATACTGATATCAATCTTTTGGAACAGATAGTGGATGCCGTGATTGATAATGCCATCAAGTTTACAGAACAGGGTTTTGTGCAGATTAGCATGGACAAAATTACCCGGGGTCACAGAAATTGGATAGCCATAAAAGTACAGGACACCGGAATTGGCATAGACTCCGAGCAACAACAATTACTATTTGAACCTTTCCGGCAAGATAACATAAGATATTCCCGTTCCTATGAAGTGATGGGTTTGGGTCTGATCATTGCCAATAAGTTTATGGATTTATTGGAAGGCAGCATAGAGTTGGAAAGCACATCGGATAAAGGCAGCGTCTTTGTTATATTGTTTCCGGATAATCAGGCGGTTCATGTGCCGCAAAATTCTGCTGCTGAGCCGACCCCGAAGATAGAATTGGAAGCAGTAATCGTGCAAGATTTGCTGGTTTTGCCAAAACTGCTGTTGGTTGATGATGACGAAATCACCCGGATTATGGTTCAGCTGATGCTGCAAAGCCTGTATGATATCGAATTTGCCGCAGACGGGAGACAAGCAATGCTGATGATAGATGAAACGCAGTATCAGATAATCCTGATGGATATCAATTTGAAGCAAAATATCAGCGGTTCCGACATAGTAAAGCTGCTCCGTAAGAGCAAAAGGTATGCCACAACTCCGATTGTGGCTGTAACTGCCTATGCTATGATTGGTGACAGAGAAAAGTTTTTGTCAGAAGGATTTACGGCGTATGTACCCAAGCCTTTTACCAAGAATGATTTGATTTCAGTTATCAAAGACATCGAAAAAACACTTTGATTGAAGAATGCATATTAAGGGAATTTGTTATGGATAAGACTGTAACTGTATCTGCTTCGCAAAATGGAAATGCCAATACCAGAGAAACAATACCGGCTAAATTTGATATTATCCTAAATAGACTGAAACATTTAACCAGCGACTTTGTCGGCAATCTCAATCTCTTGACCGCTTTAGCCGGAGAAATGCTCAAAGCTGATACCGTTTTTTACGACCATTTGATAGAGGGAGGGGTGCGTATCATCAGCAGTTGGAATGCCACACCGGAATTGGAGAATTTCAGCGAGTCGGTCAGCCAACAGTCTTACTATGTGGTTAGCAATTATCCTGACGATTTTTGTTTTCTCACTGACATGCAAAATAGCGAATACAAAGTGCTGTTTCCGGAAGCAATTCGAGCAAATTTGCAAGCATATATCGGACATAAAGTCTATTTTGAAAATAAATGTCAGGGCTTTATCAGTTTTCTGTTTAATCGTGAGTACGTGCTAACCACAACTGATAAAAGGATATTGGAACTAATTGCTGTTTTGATTGGCATTGAAGAATCCCGCGCTTTAGCTTCTGAATCATCTATCGCCAGCGAAGTAAACTACCGGCAGCTCTATTCCATGTTGCGCCTGATTTGTGATAACGAGCCGGACATGATTTGGGCAAAGGACAACGATAAAAAGTATATTTTTGCCAATCAAGCTATATGCGATGGTCTGCTGGAAGCCACAAACACGGATGAGCCTATCGGTAAGACAGATATGTTTTTTGCGGAAAGAGCCCGTACAGCGCATAGTGAAAATCCGCAGTGGCACACTTTTGGGGAAATCTGCCGTGACACAGACCAGATAACTATGGATGCCATGTCTCCCCAGCAGTTTGATGAATATGGCAATATCAAGGGCAATTTTCTCAGATTAGATGTGCACAAAGCTCCTTTTCAGGATACTCAGGGTAACCTGCTCGGGACTGTCGGCAGTGCCAGGGACGTGACCAAGGACAAGGAAAAGGAGCAAGCTTTGCTGGAAAGCCAAGCCAGATACAAGGCTCTGCTCGATGCCAATCCTGATATGATGTTTTTGTTTTCTGCGGAAGGCATTTTTTTGGAGTACAAAGCCGTCCATAACGATAACCTATTAACGAAACCGGAACATTTTATTGGTAAATATGTTTGCGATGTTCTTCCCACTGAAGTGGCTAATCTGACTTTGGAGAGTATCAATTTAGCCAGGCAAACCGGTGAAATCCAAACTTTCTTTTACGACTTGGTTATAGGTGAACCCAAACATTTTGAATGCAGACTGGGTCTATGTGGGAGCAGTGAGTATCTGGCAATTGTCAGAGACATTACTGAGCAAAAAACTTTTGAAACAAAGCTCAAATCGAGTGAAGAAAAGTACCGCAAGATATTTGAAACTGCCAATGAAGGGATTATTTCCATAGATGAAAACTGTGTCATTACCTTGCTAAATCAAAAAACTGCTGAAATGTTTGGCTACACGATTGAAGAAATAAAAGGCAAAAACTTAGAGTTCTTCATGTTTGAAGAGGACATGGAGGAGCACGAACAACGCATTGCAGAGAGGGCTTCGGGCAAAAAAGATTCTTATGAAAGGCGCTTTCGACGCAAAGATGGTTCGACCTTGTGGACAATTGTTTCAGCCAATCCTGAGTTAGATGAAAATGGTAACTTCAAAGGCTCCTTTGGAATGTTGAAGGACATCACCGATAGAAAAACCTATGAAGCAAAGCTTAAGGAGAGCGAAGCAAGATTCAGGCGCTTGTTTGAAACAGCCAATGAGGGTATCTGGGGCGTTGATTCCAATAGTCTTACCAGCTTTGTTAACCACAAAATGGCAGCTCTGCTTGGCTATACAGTAGATGAAATGCTTACGAAAAAATATACTGAGTTCATTTTTCCTGAAGACTTGCCTGATTACAAAGTCAAAGCAGAAGAGCGGAAAGCAGGCAAAACCGGGTTTTATGAACGCAAACTCAGGAAACGGGATGGGGGAGAGCTCTGGTTTACTGTTTCAGCAACTCCTGTGATTGAAGCAGATGGCATTGGGATTGGCTCTTTTGCCATGTACACCGATATTACCGAAAGAAAGCAACAAGAAAAAGCATTACAAGACGCTTTAGACAGATATCAGCAGCAACGCATGAATATTCAGAGCATAAGTATGTCGCCAAATATTTCTACAGGTGATGTTGATGCTCTGGCAAAAGAAATCTGTGTATTAACCGCAACTACGCTTCAAATCGACCGAGTGAGTGTCTGGTTGATTGACGAAAGCCGAATTTCTCTTATCTGTAAGAAGCTATACGACAAAAATTCAAAGGAGCTGACTTCCGGGATGATTCTCAGGGAAGACGAATATGTCAGCGAATTTAATTTTCTGGCAAGCAACGCTTATTATGTAAGTGATCACCCCTCATCAGACCCCGTTTTAAATAGTCTCGTGAGTTCATATTTGAAACCCAATAACATCAGTGCCATGTTAGACGCAGCGATTAAAAGCCAGGGCGCAAATCTTGGCGTTATCTGTCTGGAATTTGTCAGTATGCCTCATCATTGGGAACAGGATGAGATTTCTTATGCCTGCCAACTCGCAGACCAAATGTCACTGGCATTAGCCAACCAAAAAAGAATAACTGCAGAGCTGGAATTGCATGATAGTGAGTATCGTTACAGACAAATTTCCGAGCTGTCACCGATTGGTATAGCTATTCATACCGGCGGTAAAATTGTCTATGCCAATCCTGCCAGTGCTTTGCTGATGGGTGCCAATGACCCTGATGAAGTCATGGGAATGGAGATTAAAGATATTATCCATCCTGATATTCTGGCAGCGACAATTGATAGAATTAAGCGTCTCGTTGCAGGAGAAAAAGGTTTGTATCCCAATGAGGAAGTTTTTATTCGGGTTGATGGCAAACCTGTTCCGGTGGAAGTGATTTCTTCCCCGATTGAGTATCACAACAAACCTTCTTTTCAGGTCATGGTCTCTGACATCACTGCCAGAAAGCAAATGACGGAAGATTTGATTAAGGCTAAAGATGAAGCTGAGCAGATGAACAGAGCAAAATCAGCCTTTCTTGCCAATATGAGCCACGAATTACGCACTCCTTTAGTCGGTATTTTGGGTTATTCCGAGTTATTGACCAATATGGTGCACGATGAAGAAATCCAGGATATGGCAAACACCATAAATGTTTCAGGCAAAAGGCTGCTGCATACTCTAAATCTGATTCTCGACCTCTCCAGAGTAGAAGCCAACCAGCAGGAAATCAGGTGGGAAGTTTTGGCATTGAAGGCTTTTATGCGGGATAAGGTCAAACTCTTTGAGATAGTTGCGCAAAAAAAGGGTCTTGCCTTGAGTTTCAGTTCACCCGGTGAGGAAATTTATTTGAAGACTGACAGCCGCTTGCTGGATCATGTCATCAGTGACCTCATCAACAATGCCATTAAATATACTGACTACGGGAATGTGGTCGTTTGTCTATCTATTGAACAGACCATCTCCGGCGACGAAATCCAGATAAAAGTGATTGACACCGGCATTGGCATTCCTCAAAAACAACAGGGTATCATCTTTGACGCGTTCAGGCAAGCCAGCGAAGGTCTGGATAGAACTTTTGAAGGAACCGGGCTGGGCTTGACCATTTCCAAACGCTACACTGAAATGCTGGGGGGAAAGATTTCCTTACAAAGCAAGGTTGGAAGCGGCTCAACTTTCACAGTAAGCTTTCCTGAAGATAAAGATATTCGCAAAGCTGCAGTTTCCCAAGCTGATTCAACCATCAGCAAACATACTCATCCTGAGCATCTTGTTGCCAAGTCTAAGCTGCCCAAAATCCTTTTGGTGGACGATGATGAGATTAGCTACATTCTCATTCTGAGAATGCTCAAAGGACTGGCAGACCTTGATTATGCGGAGAATGGTCTGATAGCACTGGATTCAATCCACAAAACCGTGTATGACATGGTTTTGCTTGATATCAATCTTCCCAAAGGAGTCAGCGGTTTGGATGTCCTGCTCAAACTGAAGAAAATGAATGTTTATCAGAATGTTCCCATCGTTGCCATCACCGCATATTCCATGCAGGGAGACAAGGAATCTTTTCTTGCCAAGGGATGTTCACATTATCTCTCCAAACCCTTTTCCAAAGAAGAACTGGTTTCGGCACTGAATTTAATCTAATGTGCATTTCATAGGCATGTAACTAAAAAGTTAGTAACATTTTACAACTGTTTTTAGTCGTTTAAGCAATTTCAAAGCAATTTCATAGACAATTTCATTAATCTATCAAGGAAAAGCCTCTTTTATCCCTAACAAGCACTACGGAATCATTGCGCTATCATTACGCTACCAATACGCAGTTACTCCGTAATGATAGCGTAATGATAGCGTATTGGTAGCGTAATGCTTTTGAAAAATATCTGAGCAATGAAAAAGGAAAAATTGTGGTTTTGAAGTGGATTTGAAGTGAATTGAGCATTGAGAATTGGTAATAAGAATTGATAATGATTATTGAGATGTAGAGCAGAACGCCGTTTCTGCTTAATAAAATGTTAGTACTAAGCTGACCGCTTAGCAGAATCGGCGTTCTGCTCTACATCGCTATTTCCGGGTCAAAACAAGCGAAATGCAAACGAGATATTATAAGGCATGTAGCGTTTTTATCAATACTCTGCAATTCAGGATTATTTCACAATTTTGGTGTACATGACCCCGCCGCCTGCAGAACCAAAGCAACCAAAGCCATTTTTGACTCCGCCGTAATAGTAGCCTTCAGGCATATACTTATATTTGAAATAGTTATCGTCTAAAACATAGGCAGTTACCTGATACCTTCCGTAAAAGATAAAAGCCTGCCGGTAATCGGTTAGACTCACATACCAGTTGCCGTCTATGTGCTGTTTGGAGATGAAATTTGCCATGATATTTATACGGCGGATGGTTTCGCCGGAAGACTGATAATAGTTTGATTCCACGTCCTGAGTAGGGTGTTCCTGCCCCATGAATACGGTAGTAAACTCCAAATTTGTGGAAAATTCTTCTCTGCAATAAAGTTCAACCATATAATTTACGCTTTGGTAGCCATCAACTTTTATGGTCACAGGATAATTCCGGTCAACCTGAGTATAGGGAATTGCAGTAATTGTATCAGCCGGGTCTGTGGTAAAACCCTGCCCTGCCGGAGGTGTGAAATTGAAATTGGGAATAATCTGCGCGGCTTTAGGCACGATGGTGTCTGCCGAAATCACTTTATTGTAACCGGGGATAATGACCTCAATATGATACTTGTAATCCGGCTGAATGGGATTGCCCGCCGGGTCAAAAAAACAGGGAACAAAGCGCAGAGAATCAAGCTGATGCATACCTAATTGCAAAGCAAACTGCTTGGTCTGGATATCGTAAACCGGTGTGCCTTCAGGCGAAGCGGGGTTTTTCTGAAATTCGGTAATGGTTACAGTCGCTTCCGTGATATACATATCCGGTTGGTTTAGCTGGCTTAGGTTGACAATTTTGCAAATGTAAACCGGATTTTCCTGCGAAATGGTAGTACCTGATTTCAAAAGAGCGCTCAAAGTGTAATGAGGTTGTGTGAATCTTTCCCCCGAGACAAAATCGGTGCAGGAAGTCAGGAATATTGACAGCAGGATGATGGCTATGAAAAGAACTGGATTCCTGCCTGCGCAGGAATGACGATCATTATTAATCATATTACTCATTGTCCACTACCTCACCACTTTACGTTGACGCCAATGAACGGGACAAGCGGAAATTGTCCGTTGTCCACTTTTTTAAGAACCGGGTTATCCTGCTCATCATTACCAATGTAATAACTCCGGCTACCTACATTTTTATGGTCAAAGACATTGATAACTTCAAGATAGGGTTCAATCGTGCCCCAAGATTTTGTCCACTGGTTTTTGATACTGAGGTCGAGTCGGTTGTAGGATGGCAGCCTGACCCCGTCTTTGTAACCATAGAGAATCTGATATTGCTCCCCATCATAATATACGTCTTCAGGTCTTTCTGTGGGCTGACCGGTTGTGTAGGTGTAATTCAGACCAAACCTCAAGTCTCCGCCCCAGAGCTGTTTGCCGGTGTTTTCTGAAAAGCTGAATGTCTCCACGATATTGAGCTGATGGGTTTTGTCATAAGTGGGATAAAAATACTCAGGTTCAAGGGTTTGAGGATTGAGATTGATGCCATCCATTTTACGTCGGGTTTTGCCAAATGTATAACCCAAAAATCCTTCCACGCCCTGCCAGTCTGTCCTGATTAAAGTATCAAATCCGTAGGTGAAACCTTTACCCACGTGAAAGACGTCTTTCAACTGTCCCGTTTGATTGTTCCAGATGTAGTCAGTGGCTGCATTATACTCCAGAATGTCGTTGTAAGTCTTGTAGTAAATCTCCAAATCAAGATTAATATTAGGGGAAAGCTGATTTTTGTAGCCGATGATAAAGTGATCAGACATACCCGGCTTAAGGCTGCCATCGAGGGGAAACCAGATGTCAAAAGGAGTGCTGACTCCCATGGACATCAGGGTTATATATTGATAATAGCGTCCATAATTGATAAAAACATTTTCCGCAATGTCCAGTTTCCTGCGTAAAGAAACCCGGGGTTCAAGACGAAAATAAGAAGCTTTGCGGCAACTCGGCAGATTGATGTCTAAGGAATTGTAATCAGTCAATCTAAGCCCGGGCTGAAAAGTCCAGAATTCATCGATATCCCAGATATCCTGCACATAAGCGCTTGCCGTGAGAGCAGAAACATTAATATCAGGCAGGGAATTGGGGTCCATTTGATACCTTGTGTCCACAAGAAATTTTACCTGGTTCCACTTAAGTTCCAAACCAAAATCCACCTGATGGCTGTTATTGGCTTTCCATGAAAACATCTGTTTGGCAGTGGCATCATCGATGGAATTCATGCGGTCAAAGATTTTGCCATTCTCAGAGGACTGTTCCATATTGCTGGTAAAATTGCTGCCGGCTAAAACTAAATGGGAAAACAAAGTAGGATTATAGATGTGCACCCACCCCGTGGAAAGTGTTTTATTGCCCCAGTCGATGTGCAATTTATCGCCGATATCCATATCCAGATTGTCTTTGCCAAAATACATACTGGTACTCAGCTTGTCTTTGTTGTTCAAGTCCCAGTTCAGTTTCCAGTGTCCGTCATAAAAATAGTAGTCGGGCAAATCAAAAGCTTTTTTCAAAATATCCAGATAGGTGCGTCGAAAAGATGCCATATAGGAACCTTTTTCCGAACTCAAGTCCCAGGGACCTTCAACCGTGGTGCTGGCACTGATAAGCGAAAGCCTTGCCACGCCCTGATGATAATTGCGGTTGCCCTGACGGTTGGTAACATCCAGCACGGATGAAAGCCTGCCGCCATACTTGGCAGGATAGCCTCCCTTGATTAGTTCCACGCTTTCCACAGCGTCTGTATTAAAAGTGCTGAAGATACCGCCGAAATGATTGGGATTATAAACATCTATGTCATCAATGAGGATGAGATTTTGGTCGGGACTTCCTCCCCGTACATATAAGCCGCTGGAAAAATTAGAAATGGGTGTCACTCCCGGCAACGTCAGGATACTGCGAAACACATCGGCTTCTGCAACCGCTACGGTTTTGAGAATATCCTCCGTGCTTTGGGTGATAGTGCTGACTTTTATGTGAGGGGTATTGACCTCTTTATCGTCATTCTGGTTGGCTGTGACGGTAACTTTGTTCATTTCTATGGAAGATTTATCCAACGCAATATCGAGGGGAACGTTTTCTGCAACTGATTTCACCGTGAAGCTTTGGGAAAATCTGGCATAGGAAAGCAGAGTAGCTACCAAAGTATAGGTGCCGGGAGAGGTGATATTGATGACATAATAACCCTTTTTATTGGTTTGGGTGCCTGCTTTGGTTTCCGCTATCCGCACATTGACATACTGCAGGGGTTCTGCGCTGTCTTTACGCGTCACAAAGCCGCTGATAGTCGCTGCATTCAAACAAGTTCCCAAAGCAAGAAACGTGAATAGCAATAGTAAAATTGTCTTGTTTTGCATGTGTGTCCTCATCTATATTGATTATTTGCTTTGATAACTTGTTACAATTGCATTTATAAGATTTCTGAGCATCTGCTTGTAATTCAATGTACCCAGTAGTTCTTGAAAATTGCTTTTATCTGCTAACTTCTTATATGATTCGCAATTAATAGTTGCAACGACTCCGTTCATTAAGAGCATCAATCCTTTACTTGATGACCATATTGTGATAGCAATTTCCACGGCATTAGCATCTTTTCGAAAGAAACCTTCGTTAATTGCAGTATATATTGGAGCACAAATTACATCCCAAAATTTGCTGTTATGGCTTAAATATTCATTGTAGCTATCCAGGTTCGCAAAATCCATGCCCTTTATAGATTCCTGAGAACTGAGCAATAAATATTGCCCATGGCAATCGCCATAGAAATCCAGGTATGCCTCGGCAATCATGCGAATTTTATCTTGTGCTGAATCAACTTTGGACATTCTGGTTTCCAGATATTCGAGAAATTTACTCAATACACAATTCATTACATACAGTACGATTTCTTCTTTATTCTTGAAATAGAGATAGAGAGTAGCCTTGCTCAATTCTGCACATTCGGCAATCTCTTCCATGGAAGAATTGACAATTCCCTTTTCCACAAATACTCTCATGGCACAATCAATGATGTTGGTTTTACGTTGCTCTCTTTCTCTGTCTTTACGCTCTTGTATTCCCATAATGCTTCCTCAATAACCAAAAGGTCTTTTAATGACTATCGGTCAACAAATAAACGCCTATCATATATTGTCAAGCGCCTTTTGCTCTGCACCCTAAATAATCAGAATTGATAGCCAAAATAAATTCTGGGTCTGATTTCGTAGTTCGGCTCTCCATCATTGATTTCTTTAAATGACGCAGGCAAATTGGTGTTAACAGGCCAATATTTTAAAGAAGCTGCAGGTTCAAGGAAGCAGCTTTTTTTGAAGAATTCAAAGCGGTAACCTGCAGTAAATTGAAGATACAACTGAAGACCTTGTTGAATTTCTTTGTTATCTTCATCAAGGTATTGCTGCAAAAAAGGAGTCGCCACGACAGACGTAAATGAGTTCTTCCATAAGAAGCGTTGATAACCTGCTCCAACTCCGTAAGCTCTGATTCTGCCAGGATACTTTTCATCAGAAGGATTGTAAGGACCTGCCGGTCCATAATAATTCCAGGTGGCAGCTTCGATTAAAATGTTATCTTTTGGGGTGAGCTTGTATCCATAGTTCAATTGACCAAACCGGGCAGGGTCTTTCTCAGCGAAATTAATAATAAGGCACATTGAGCTTCCTATAGAATGTCTCAGAGCTATACTTTGCTTTTCTGCTTTAACTGATAAGGAATCAGTTGAGGTAATTTCTTGGGCAAATGCCATGGTGATAGACAAGGTAATGATTAAGATTAATACTGCGTTTTTCATTTTTTATTCTCCTTATGTTTAGAATCACTTTAGAATTTGAAGCCAAAGTTTAGACTTGGCTCAAATATGTAGTTTGGCGTCCCTTTATTAATCTCTTTAAAGGAATCTGGAATATTAGTATCAACAGGCCAATATTTGAAGGCAATAGCAGGTTCAATAAACTTGCTGTTTTTACAGAATTCGAAATGGTAACCTAGGATAGTAGAAAGATACAGCTGAACCCCAGTCTGAATTTCTTTATTGTCTCTATTTAAGAATTGCTGGAGAAAAGGGGTTGCTATTACAGAGGTATATACATTTTTCCAGACATATCGCTGATACCCCAGTCCTAATCCTATCGCTCTAACCTTACCCGGGTAAGTTTCATCGGAATTCCCGTATGTTCCTAATGGTTCATTATATACCCAAGAAGTAGCTTCAACTAAAATTTTATCTTTAGGTGTAAACTGGTATCCATAGTTTAACTGGTAAAAATAGGGTGGCTTCTTCGCATCTAAATTGCCCAGCAAAAAAAGTGAACTTCCGATAGAATGCCGCCGAGTGCTATCCTGCTTCTTTACTTGAACGGATACAGAATCTGTTTGACTCAAATCCTTTGTAAATGCCAATGCCAGAGACAAGGCTAAAATTAATGTAAGTATAGTGCTTTTCATTTTTTCATTCCTTTATATTATCATCTTATTTTGTAAACATGGTTCCACTGTTGGCGGAACCTAAGCGGAGGAGCATTTATCAGATCATCATTCTGGTTTGCTGTAACGATGACTTTTTTCATCTCATTAGATACTTTTTCCAGCAGTTTATCCAAAGCTACTTTCTCAGCTACTGATTTCACAGTAAAACTCTTGGAACATTTACCCAAGCAAAGCAACCTGGTTAGAAGAATAGAATTACCTGGCTTTGAGACATTGATAACATAATATCCTGCGTTAGTTTCCGTAATTATTACTTTGACATACTGCAGTGGCTCCCCACTATCTCTTCCAAATTCAGCGCCACTGCTTGTTGTTGCCTGCAATAATGAGCCTGCTGTCAGCAGCATTATGGCAAAAAGAGCTATAATCGTCTTTTGTTTCATTTACATCCTCTTTCAGTTTTTTTGCGTTCCTGAATTACCATAACCTTCACATTCTTCATAAGTTAAGGCATATTCATTAACTATTGGTCACAACATAACCAGTGGTCATAATATTGTCAAGTAGTTTTATTTATTGCTTTTGGTAAGAAAAAAGCCCTGCATTTGCAAGGCTTTAACACGAAGAGGCTAAACGTTATCTTATTAAGGATTTAGCTGTATTTGCTGCATGTTGTTCTTGGGTTTGGGCAATTCGTAAAAGTCTTTGCGGTTGTCCTCAACTTTCATTTTTTGTCTTTGAGTGTAGTACCAATTATTCAAATGCTGAGTTTTCATTTGGTCATTAGCATCGGCAATCAGCTTGGTTTTTTGCTTTTCCCAGACTGCCAGATTGGGTCTGACTCGTTTGGTAACGAACGCCAGATATGCATTGGTTTCATTTTCCACCAGCTTTGTATATGTGCTGTCGCTGGCACTCAAAAGACTGTCATTAAGAGCTTTGACGGTTCCGAGGGTAGGAATATTGCCTCCGTCTTTGATATCTGTGGCATCCACAATAGTGATGGAATCCTGAGCGGCAAAAGTCAGATAGTCACCACCCTGATGCTTGGTGTAAAAATCACGGGCAAGGGCTTTGTTGGCAGCAACTTTCTTATCCTTTTCCAAAGTCCGCACGATGCCGGCTTTTTCCGTATCAAAAGGAGAATAATGGATGCCCAGGCTATCCGAAACTTCACAAACAAAGATATCTCCGCTTCTTGAAGTGAAATTGGGAGCAATGAATCCGATGGGATTGGTAAAGGCAGCCGTGACCAGTTCCGGACCACCGGCAAATTCCTGAATACCCTTGTTCTTTTCATAAAACTCACGTGTCTCGGCAACAGTGTAATTGAGCTTAGTAGCCGCATTGCTTAAGCCTTGCACTTTGGCTTCTGCTGAAAACTGTTCCGCAGCCGCTGTCACCATCTGTTTGAGGGTATCTTCAGGCTCGGATTTTACCAGTATGTGACGTGCTTTGACTTCATCCTGTCCCTGCTCATTCTTTCTTTTCTCAAGAGTCTGGATAATGTGCCAGCCAAATTGGCTTTTTACGGGTTCTGAAATAGCATTGATTTCCAGGGAAAAAGCGGAATCAGAAAAAGGTTTCACCATCTTGTCCCGTGTGAAGAACCCCACGTCTCCACCATTTTTGCCGGAACCGGGGTCGTCAGAAAACTGGATGGCTAAAGCTGCAAAATCACCGCCTGCTTTCAGTACCTGGTAGATGGAATCTGCTTTGACTTTGGATTTTGACTTTTCAGCAAACATATCCTGTGAGAACTTGACGTACTTGTATTTGCGGGCAGGGTCTCTGATAAAGGTTTCTTTCTTTTCATTGTAATAGCGGACGGCTTCTGAATCCGCCACGACAATGTTCTTAACCTTGTTGAAGTCAAAAAAGATAACCTTAGCGGTGGCAAGATTATTGTCCTTGAGCCAGACCTGCTTGATGCTGTCCGGTTTTGCCTTGACAGCCGATTTGATAACCCGGAACAGTTTGTCATAGACCATGGTTTCCTTGACGAGGTTCAGCACGTTTTGCTTAAATTTGGCATCGGCATCGAGTGCTTTTTGAAATTTTGCTTTATCAAACTTGCCGTTGGTTTTGAGGGCTTCAATCTGCTTGACTTGTTGGGGAGGGGTTTTTATCACGTTGTCATAAGCTTCTTTGTCTGTAATTACCAGACCGCGGCGTTTGATTTCACTATCGTAAACCGCTCTGCCGATTAGCTCTTCCCAACATTGGTTGTTCAGTTCCTGCTTGCGCTCGGTTGATAGCTTTTTGCCATCTCTGGTCAGCCAGTAATTCCAGTAGTTGTTCAAAAGGTCGTTATATTCAGTATAGGTATAAGTCTTGGCATTTATTTTTCCCACGACACCTTTGGGGTTTGGTTTTGTCTGCGCTGTCAACATTGCAGCCACAAACAAAACAAGCAGTATGCACATAGCAATACGGTTTGCTCTAAACATTATTATCTCCTGCTCTTGATTATATTTGTATGAGCAATGATTGCGAAGCCGTTTTTTCGTCAATTCTTTTCACACAAAAAAGCCCGGTGCTATGACCGGGCTTATAGAATCAGATTTACTTCAGCAGGTTTATTTGCTGAGTAGCATTTTCTTGGTTATTATCTTTTGGTTGCTTTCAAGTCTATAGAAATAGACGCCGTTAGCAACATTGTTTCCGAGGTTATCTTTGCCATTCCAGGTTACTTTGTAGCTGCCTGCTTTCACGTTTGAGTTTAGCAGTGAACGGACAATCTGACCCTTAGTGTTGTAAATGGTAAGAGCAGTCTGTCCATCTTTAGGAACATTATAACTGATAGAAGTTTCCGGGCTGAAAGGATTCGGATAGTTATTTGTGGAGAAGACAATGGGGGTAACAATTGGGTCTTCACTGCCGACACCATTCTCAACTATGCAATGTAAAAGTGCTTCACCATTGGTGAGAGCTTCCCAGCCTGCCGCAGTCTTTTTGAAACTATGTCCGAATTGGCTGGTATCAAATCCAATTGCTGAGGAATTGGTATATTCCAGAATAGCAATATAGAAGCTGCCATCAGCAATAGTCAAATCTGAACCCGCAGGTACTGGAATGTAGTTCCACCCTTCCACTATCGAAGTTGAGGCATAGGTAAACTGAGTCAGATGTGTTGCACCCGGCATTCCGTCCACGCCGTTGTTGTCAAACACACGAATAATCATGGGAGAGGTGCCGACATTGGTAACGAAAACCTTCACATATTTCAGAGTGGATTCATAATTGTGCTCAAATTTCACAGCCATCATATTTGTAGAACCGACGTTGTAGCCAAGCTCTGACGAACTGTCATCATAGCCCAGTTCATCATAATTGTCTGGCAGAACATAAGCTGGGACGATATTAGAGGCGAGAGATTCGTTAACACCATACATTGCAGTTACTTTGTAGGAGTGCAGTCCGCCTGCCACGTTCAAATCCTGATATGAGGTCAAGGCAGCCGCTACTTCAGCCAAAAACGCATCATCACGGTAAACTTTATAAGCTGTGATTTCGCGGTCATTTCTGGGAGGCGGAGGTGTAATCATGGCAGCTCTACCGGCAGCATCAGTCACATAAGCCTGAATATTCCAGTTTCCGTCATTAGCTCCTGCGGATGCATTATACAGTGAACTCCAGGAAGAGCCTGAGCGATACATATCGCCAAAACCGGCTACAGCAGGTCCGGCATCTATCCCGGCAGGAAATTGTCCTGCAAGTTGAGTGCATGAATAACCCACCCAGACATACGTTCCGGAAGGGATTGCAAAAGGAGTAGTCAACACGACTTCATTCCAGGCATCGATAGTCGGATTGGAAACAACCTGAGAATAGACTGTATTGCCTGCTGCTCCTGTATATACATGGACAGTATATGTGAGACCTGCTTGAGCAGGCCAGAACTTGACGGAAGTGATATTCATCCCGACATAGGGAAGGATGCTGTTGGCACCGGCAGGAGCCCATTTGGCTGCAACTTCCATATTTCCGGCACTAACTAACCCAATCGAGCTGGAGTTTGCTTCAGTAGCATAGGTAAGCCAGCCTGGTTCTCCGCCGCCACCGGGTGTAGTCCAGTTCAAACTAACAGTATTGCCTAAGACAGCAGCGGTTAGATTGGCAGGTTCAGCTAAGAAAATGTCGTTGTAAATCTTGAAATCGTCAATCATGATACCGGTTCCGGCGGGAGTATCGGCATCGGATTGGAAATACCATCTGAATATGGCAGTTTCACCGGCATAATCAGAAATGTATCCGTCCAAAGAATAGCTTCCCGTCATGGAAGACCATTCTGCCGGAGCATCAGAATATACATAGTTGCTACCGGTTGCGCTTCCATAAGGGTTGCTCATTGCGAACCAGGTTACGCCGTTATTTATTGAGAGTTCCCATCCCCAATAGTCCACTTGTGGGAAAGTATTGGGGTCAGTAAAATTACCTTTAACCATAAAATCACAGCGGATGTCGCCTGATTCAGGCAGCACATACGGGGGAGACACGAAATAGTTTAGCATGTTGACGTTATACGTGCCTTGCGCATTCTGGTTAATAGCGACATGAGTCGGAGATGGAGCATCGGTAACTACGCCTAAATGCCACAAGTCTCCACCCAAAGGAACCATGCTTGTCCAGGTCATCTGCCCGTCGTTAGTACCGTTATTGCTATATGCGCCTAAGGCGATGTCATCAACCATCATACCAAACAAAGTGGGGTCATCTCCGGTTGAAAAAGCATCATCAGATGCAATAGCAAATCGTATTTTTACATTCTGACCGGCATAAGCGGCAAGACTGAAAGAGGCGTTTTGCCAAGCGGCATTGGTTCCACCCCAGGCTGCTATATTTTGACCTTCACCATGGATAGAACCAAAAGAAAAGGCAGATGTTACAGTATAGGCGGGAGTTCCGCTAATGACTGACCACGTTTCGCCGTTGTTAGAAGAAATGCGGACATTGCAAGCATCCCATCCGTTCCAACCCGGGTCTTCGCCACCAGGTGATTCGACAGCATATCTAAGTTTGAAAGTTAATGTGGGCGAAGCAGTCGGAACTAATATATTCGGAGTGTCCATAACCAGATATTGATGGTCATAATAACCGCCGATATTGGCTCCACTTGCTAAAGCAGGGTCACCCATCCACCACACATTTCCTTGAGGGGCACTATTATCATAAATGTGCCAATTATTGGGTGATACGGCACCGTCATAATGTGTCCAGCCGGTTCCACCGGTTTCGAAGTTCTCGGAATAGGCTAATACTTCGTAGCGACTGTTTTTGCCCATAGTCGCTTTCGGGCTTGCCGTCACGCCGTTAGCAAAAAGCGCTGTTGCTATTAAAAGAGATAAGACTAGAATCCAAAATTGTTTCATTGGTCCTCCTTATTATTTTCTCCCTATTATTTACAAAATACACTGTATGCATGCTCATGCAACCCTGCCTTTTTTGTCAAAGACTTTTTTATCCTACGCTTGATAATCTGCCCAAACGTTGCAAAAACACAATTATTTTGATGCAACAAGGACAATGAAATTAGGAATAGCTTTTTGTTAATACATCGGAAAGAGTAAGGACAAAAAATCTGTATTTGAACCTATAAGTATCTGTGGATTATATGATATGGATTTCTTTTTGCTCAAATCAATCCCCCCAATAGCTCCCAAGCCTCCGCCTGAAATGTGCCGCCCGGGCACCGGTTTTCAGCAGGAGGTATTGCACATGTTGAAGGGATTGAAGAGGGAAATTGTTGGAGACGAACAGTTGATTTATTGCGGTGCTTTCGGGACATTCTTCGTTTTCATGTTTAAGATTTAAGACAAAAGAACTAACATCAAAAATGGCATACATTGGAATGTTCTAATGTTATGAGAAATTGGGGAATGCAAATCACCTGTATTTTCCTTGACGATATCCCAATAATCAAAATCATCTCTTTGAAATAAATGCTGTGAGGGACAAATGAAGCTATGGCAAAATATCTTTCCCAACGGGAAACCCATAATCGGGATGATTCATGTGCCGGCATTGCCCGGAACTCCCAATCACGATAGATCCATCCCTGAGATAATTGAGCAGGCGGTAAAAGAAGCCGTCCTTTATGAAAAGCACGGTCTGGCTGCTGTCATGCTGGAAAATATGCACGATGTCCCTTATTTGAATAAAACCGTGGGAGCAGAAGTCACAGCCACACTGACTGCGGTTGCCTGTGCTGTGCGCCAGGCAGTCAAAATCCCCATCGGTATCCAAATTCTGGCGGCTGCCAATCAAGGAGCCCTGGCAGTGGCATTGGCTGCCGGGCTTGATTTTATCCGAGCTGAGGGTTTTGTCTTTGGGCATGTGGCAGACGAGGGTTATATCGATTCCTGTGCCGGAGAGCTGTTGCGTTACCGTAAACACATTGGAGCAGAGCACATAGCAATATTCACCGACATCAAGAAGAAGCACTCTGCGCATAGTATCACGGCTGATGTATCAATCGGCGAGACTGCAAAAGCTGCAGAATTCTTTCTATCAGACGGGCTGATAATTACAGGTGCAGCCACAGGCAAAGCTGTCAATATTCAAGACCTGATAGAATGCAATCAAAGCTCAAAATTACCCATTCTGATTGGCTCCGGCATCACTGCCGATAACATCAAAGACTACTGGCAATATGCAGATGGCTTCATCATCGGCTCTTACTTCAAAGAAGCAGGTCTGTGGTCAAATCCGATTTCTGAAAAGCGCTGTAAAGCATTAATGGATGAGGTTAAGCAATCTTATCATAAAAAGCGTGATTAGGTGATTAAGTGTTTAAGTGATTATGTAGTAACCCCCATATTAGTTTTACTCTGTGTCTTCGAGCCTCAGTGTCTCTAAAAAGCTAATTCTCCTTTTCTGCTTATTCTGTTATTTCTGCGGTTAAATAGCTTCTCTCTCTTTTCCACTGCTCCACTATTCCACTTAATCACCTAATCACTTAATCACCCAATCACTAAGATATCACTTCTTATACTTCTCCTGCCATTTGAGTTCGGGTTTTTCCAGTTGGGATTGATATAAATAGGTTTCAATCTTATCTCTCAGTGAATCATCAATGCCCTTAGAGATTGGATAAATATCTGCATTCAGGATGTGGGTCAGTAATGTGATTGCCGCCTTATATGGGTCTTCCAAGCCTCTTTGGGTCACATGTCTGGAAGTATCATCAGCCGTATGGATAAAGTAGTTCCCTTCTCCGCCAAACCTGGCAATATTGAGGGCAGGGATTTCCAATGGAGTAAAAGGCATACAGTCGCTGCTATAGATACCCAGTGATTCATCAAACATCATGCCGTGCTCTCTGAGGATTCCGGCAGCATAACCCAGCAGCTCTTTTGTACCCAAAGCTATCAGAACATTTTTACCAATCGGGTCTCCTGCTACGTCAACATTTACTACCAATCTGAGGCGCTTTTTAATCTCCTCTTCATGTTGCTTGGCGTAGGCGAAACTGCCCAGAAGGCCGATTTCCTCACCTGAGAAATTTATTATCCTCAAGTCTCTGGCTGGCGTATGTTTACTAAAGTATTCTGCGGCTTTGAGCAGACAAACTGTGCCTCCGGCATTATCGCCTGAGCCATGCGAACGTGCCACAGAATCATAATGCCCGGTCATCAGCGTCAGAGCATCATCATGCCCTTTACCCTTGATTTCGGTGACAATATTCTGTGCTTTCTTCTTGGCTATCTCTTGCTTGATAGTGAGCTTAACCTTCTTCCCGTCCAGTTTAATCAGTTGCCTGGATAATTCATAGGAAAGCATGGCAGTGGGGATAATGAAACCCTCCGTCCTTTTCTGGCGATGAGAAAGTGAAGTCGCTTTCCGGAAGGGAGCACCGATTGCGATAAAAGCTTTCACTTTTGTGTATTCATACAGGTCATACAAGCGTTTTGTATTGTGATAAAAGAGGATGATTTTGTCCTTATAACGTTCAGGATTGTGCAAGAGCACATCTGCATTTTCCAGAAAAACCATTTCACCCTCAACTACTGCATCTCCGCATAAACCAAAGGGAGTTGCTTCCCAATGTTTACTCCCTGCTGAAATTATGGCAGTCCCGGCTTCGAATCCATGGATGTCAAAGGCTTCCAGTTTGGGTTTCAAACCGCATTTCTTCATAAAATCAGTGATTATTTCAATCGCTTTCTGCTCTCCGGCAGAGCCGGCAACTCTTTCAAAATCCAGAGTTTTTAATAATGCATAGAGGTTCATACTTTCTCCCTTCTTTACAGATTGTTTATTTTAATAACTCTCATCCCTTTATCATAATCAAGTACAAAAGCATAGCCGTCTTTCACAGCTAAATAGTTATAATTAGCGCCGGGGGTCACAACATATCCTGTCTCAACCAGATATGACGGGTAGCGTATATCGATAATTCTCAAACCCCAATATTCATCTGCTATACAGGCAAGACCACCACTGATTTCAACGTCACTGGCAGAGCCGGGTGTATCAAATTCACCAACGGTAAAGGGATTGGCAGGATTACTGATGTTAAGTATTTTGAGACCTGAATCATTGCAGGCAAGATAGGCATAATTCCCGCTTAAAGCAATTCCGTAAATAGCTTCATATCCTAAGACATATGTATATATTAAAACCGGATTTCGGGGGTTTCTCAAATCGATTATATACATGTTTGAGTAGTATATTCCCCCGATTGTCATAAATATTAAATCCCCTTTTTGTTTAATATCACTTGACCAATCTGCGCTAACTGATTCTAAACTCCCTGCTTCGAACGGAGTATCAGGGTTACTGACGTCTATGACTCTTAAGCCGGAATAGGGTGTCCCTACATAAGCATAATCACCTGATACTACTACCTTCACAGCATCTGATTGGGTTGGAATGCTGCCTTTTAATAAGGGGCTGGTAGGATTGGAAATATCAATGATTTTCAGTCCGTCACTATAATCGGCAATATAAGCATAATTACCTGATACCGCCACGTCTGTGGCATCTGAAGTATCAATACTACCTGCCAGAACCGGAGCTTCTGGATTACTGATATCAATAATTCTTAAGCCGCTATGTCCACATGCCAGATAGGCATAATTTCCGCTAATGGTTACAGCTGAAATACTCACATCAGCAGCATCATATATGCCGGCTTGATAATTAAGCATAGTATAGGTTCTGGATATTGTCCCGCTGGCGTTCCAGGTAGATTTGAATGCCTTAGCTTTCAGAGTTGTTTCATGATTGTATATAACAACCGGAGCAGTATAAAGTTGTGACATATAATCCGGCTCACTACCGTTAATAGTATAGCGGATTTCTGCTCCAAGTGTTTCACAGGTCACCGCTACTGAGATAGTATGAGTAAACGTTCCCTCCGCTTGTTCTATTTCTGGTGTATGGACAGTATTGATAAAGTTTACTGAATAAGATTCCGTTACTGTCGGACTGGGATTGTAGTTGACTAAGAAGGATTTGGCTTTGATGGTTACATGGTTAGAGTTATTAATAAAGACAGTTGGAAGCACTAAAGGAGATACATACAAATCTGATTCAACGGAAGGTTCTGTTCCATCCAAAGTATAGCGGATTTCTGCACCTGTAGTAGAGCAGTTTATACCAATAGCCTGCCCAATGTTATACACTCCTCCCAAGGGAGAAAAGTAAGGGGCTTCTGCCTCTAAATATGGCTCAGTTGATTTCTTCGAGCAACTCAAAGCACATAGCACGAACAGCACGATTATCAGCTTTGCATATTTCATAACTAACCCAACTTTCTGTAGAAAACGATATGTCATATAATATTTATCTGAGCAGTATCATCTTCCGTGTATAGTTCCCATCACTGCTTTTTATTCTATACAAATATACTCCATTAGAGGTTGCCTTGCCGGCAAAATCTTTGCCATCCCATTGATATTGATGCTCTCCCTTTAGCAGTTTTCCTGTGAACAAGGTGTTTACGAGCTGACCTTTGACGTTGTATATGTCAATATCCAAATCAGTTGCCCTGTTCAGTTTGAAAGAGATGGTGGTCTTATCAGTAAAGGGATTGGGAAAATTATTTATGACTTCTATAGCAGGCGAATCGGTTTCTGCGTAATCTTCTGCTGAAGAAGTGCTATTATTAACTCTTTGAATATACAGTTTTGTGTAAACGGGATAGGTGGAATTATCATCAATATCGTTGTTTGCATAGGATATATAAGCGTTTTCATCGGCAATTGCAACGTTGTAATCCCATACCCTGGCACGCGCATTTGCAACAATATCATTCTCCGGAATGGTGTAAACCGCGTTTTCATCAAAGAAAAAATGTGTGATGTTCTTTGTTCCGGTAGTATAATCCGTATGTTGAAAAGCGGTTACAAGAAAGCAGTTGTCGCTGAGAAGATTGGCTTTGAACCTGGAATAACCATTGGCAAAACTTGCAGTTTGCGTGCTTTCCAGGGACAAATCAAAATTGATTTTGTTAATCTTGAAAGGGCTGTAGGAAAAACTAAACAAATGCTCATCAGATGCAACAACTGACCCGGAATATTCCCACTCAAGCCCGTTTACTCCCAGTTGCTGAACACCTGAGTAGTCGATTTTTTGGACATAGTATTGGTTTGTGAAGATATATGTATTTCCATTCTGTGTCATCCTCACATTTGACAGGACAAAAAACAGTCCATCCGGCAACCTAAGTAAATTAGTCAGCGTTTGGTAAACAAATTCTGCCGGGAACTGTGCTACGATATTACCATAACTATTGTATTCAGGGAGAACAAGCCCGTTAGTATCAATCATTAAGTAAAATACAGTGCCTGCATCATAATAAGGCGAATAAACGGTGTTGTAGGATTCCCAGCAGATGATATTGTCATATATTTTTATTCCGCGGTAATCATCAGCGGGTAAGGTAGGATTAGTCTCGGCAATTTGCAGATATGGCAAAGCCCATTGTGCAAGTCCGCCGGTGAATTTTTGTCCGTATATCCTGAAATGTGCGTCCGCATCAGCCATTGTCCAGAGAAAATACAACTCTCCATTGTAATAATTAGCCGTGCAGTCCTGTATTTCAGAAGTGCTTTGGCATATAATCTTTCCATTTGTTTCCCAGAGCCTGTTACCGTTAGCATCCAGCAGTTGCGCTTTAATCGTGTATCCGGCGTCATTTTCTATCCAATAAACCAATACCTTGTTGTCTATAGCGGGGATTGCTTTCAAATTTGTAATTAGTTTATAGGTTTCATTAGCTAAGGGTAGTCCTCCCACAGGCAGAACGATTGTACCATCGCTGTTTACAACCTGATAATACACTTGCGTCAGACCATTCCAATAGTACGAGGTTTCAGGAGCAAATTTGAGCCAGAAGGTAAAAGCTTTACCCGGAAGGCAAGTAAGCACAGCTCCTTTTGCACAACCATACGACCCGACTTTAATCTGTGCCCCTTCCAGTGTATATTGCATATTCCCCGTTTCGCTGATTGCCTGCCCATATATGCCGCTTTTCTCTCCGCGGATTTCATACCAACTGACAAAAAGCTGATTTGTCATGAGTGTTGCATATAAATAATAGGTTGCTTGCGCTATGGTTATAGGTGCTGCCCATAAATTTCCGGTTGAGGTAATATGCTGAGCTTTCCAATAACTATATGGTTCAGGATATGAACCTGAACAGTATATAATTAAGAAGCAACCGTTATTATTATCGGGCACAAGATAGAGCCCGTCGAATTCCTGATTCTGTGGCTGAATCAATATGCCGGCAGATTGCCATAATAACGAACCGGCATAGTCCATTTTCTGGACTCTGATATCCACATTTGTGACCCAACTAATATACAGGTACTGCTCTGATTGGGCATAATATGCGTACCAAACTGCGTTCGTAGTCTCAGTCTCAATTACAACCGGGTTCTGCCAGACAGAAACCCCGTCAATATTGTATTTAAATGCCAGAATCTGCTGGACATACTGTACCATTAATATAAACTGATTGTTATCATCCAAAAAGAGTTTTGGCTTATTTATATACATGTATTGCGCTTCCGGGTTATTATTCACTATCTGCCATAATATCTGCCCTGCCGGGCTGACTCGTTTGATGGCAACGCGTTCATCCTGACCATAACTGACAATAACACTGTTATCAGGTAAAAGGACAATATCGGGTTCACTGGCATCAGTAGAGTCAATTGTTAAGCACGAATCAGGAAAAGCGACAGTGCCCTCAGAAGTTATATGCTGTAATTTGCAATAATCCACCGTTGTGCTACTGCACCAGACGAAATAAGCTCCGCCAAAATTATCGGGAATCATTTTCAAATAGTTTGACCATGAAATACCCTCATTTATAATGATATTGTCGGGAAGATTCCAAAGATTTGCTCCATTATTGCTGATTTTTAATCCACACAGGTTATAATTATTGTCCGCATATAGAATCATGTAATTTGCGTCGCTGGTTTCAACTAAGCTTATGTAATCATAAAAGTATGGCAGCTCTATTGGATTGCTCCATTGTGGGGTCATTTGAGCAGAGAATTTTTGCATGTAATTCTTCTTGGTTTCCCCCTGCGAATCATACCAAGACAATAATACACAATTGTCACTTGTCTTGAATCCGCTTCCTCTGTAGGTGACGTTATCAAAGGTAATGAGTTTCACAGGCTCATTCCAGACAGTTTCGGCAGAGAGTATATGCCACAAGCATGCGCCAAACAAGACAAGCAAAATTTTGTTTTTCATAGTCCCTCAATAATTAATTATATGTAGCTGTGAGGTATTATGTATCTTTTATCAGAAAACTGTCAAGCAATAAAATGCTTCACTCCAAATCTAAAGAAATATTTTCCTGCTTGACTAAAGCGTCAGTGATTAGAATACTGCATTTAATCCCAATACAGGATATTTTCTAACCTATTTTTATAGGCCGTAGTAACAGACGCCTCGTCTGTTGTTAATACATTCGTGGCGAATGTATCGACACGAATCCTGAGAATACTATGCTAAAATGAGGAGCTAAAACATTATGAAGACATACTTAATAACAATCATATTGGTTTGCATGATTGCCGTCCTGAGCGGCATGCCTGCTGCCTGGACAGAGTTTCAAAAGGATATTGGCATTCAGGCTGCCCAATTTCAGAATTCACCTGAACAGCAAGCCTATAAACAACAAAACAACACACGTGATTATGCAGTGGGGGATACCCGCACTTTTTGGAGATGGAATCTGGCTGTGATGCCTCCGACCTGGATTCAGACCCCATCCACTTGCAGAGCAGTAGGCGAGCACTGTTACGTTTTTGTAGCAGACAGTGACTGGAATAGCCACATGACTCAGGCTAATGTTGATTCCGTCTTGGTGCGTCTGGAACAGAATACTCCCAATAATCCGGCTCAGGGAGCTATTGCGATGGATATCAATCTCTTTGGTCCAATTCCTGATGCACTGGATAATGACCCCAAACTGATTGTGTTCTATTCTACCCTTGGCTCTTTTCAGGGCACTTCTTTTGATGGCTATTTCAGCGCGTATAATCAGGTAACGGAAGCACAGGCTCAGCAGATGAACCCTCCCGGGCATAGTAATTTGTGTGAAATGATATATATGACCTGTTATCCCCTCAGTCCCGTGTCGCCAATCAGGTTATCTGTCCTTGCACATGAACTCGAACATCTGATTCACTGGGGTCAGGATGCCAATGAGGAATCCTGGATTGATGAAGGTTGTGCCGAATTGGCTATGGTCGCTTATGGAATCCCCGACCCGATTTCCGCCTTTCCTTCCAATCCCGATAACAACCTGACGGTATGGGATCAGCAAACTGCAGATTATGTGAAAGTAATGCTTTTCTTTACTTACCTGAAAGAACACTACGACCAGACAGGTCTTATCCGCGATTTGGTTGCTGACCCGCTTAATGGGATGATATCATTGACAAACCAACTGGCTACGCATTTTCCTGAAGTGTCACTTGCCCAGCTTCTGAGCAACTGGACTGCAGCCAATGCAATTGATGCACCGCAGCCGTTTGACGGACTCTATGATTATACCGAACTGGATTTGCCGAATTTCACCATGACGAATATGAATGCTTATCCGACCCAGTCCAGCCAGCCAGTCAGTGCCTATGCTGCAGACTACTTGAAATACACACTGCAGGAGGGTACAACAAACTGCTCAATTGTGAGCAATTATTCCATCTATATCAAAGTTCTGCTCTTCAATGCCATGAATGAATGCACAGACGTGCTTGATAATGGTGTGGGACCCTATGACGGGACAATTCCGCCAGGTACGCATCATGTGGTGTTTGTATTGACGAACTACTCTGCTGTGGGGATAACATATTACTATTCCATTTCCTCAGTGGGAAATGATGACAATATTAGTCCACTCCTCATGACAAATACTATTGTCTGCTATCCCAATCCTTTCAGAAGCGGAAACTCCTCTCTGGAAATCTCTGTATCGGCAGATAAAAATGCTACTAATCCCGGCTCTATAGACATCTATAACATTAAAGGACAGCTTATCAGACATCTGGAAATAGCCAAAACTGCCGATGCCAAAGAACAGCGCGTCAGCTGGGATGGCAGGAATAATGATAATGCTTTTGTCTCAGCCGGAATCTATCTGATACGTTATACCAATGGGAAACATAACTATAGCAAATCAGTGTGCCTGACTAAATAGAGTGGATCAGTGGAAAGGTGAAATGGTGGAACAGAGGTTACTTTAACGCAGAGATGCAGAGACGCAGAGTTGTTATAGTCCGTCATTCCTGCGCAGGCAGGAATCCAGTTCCTTAAAAAGCGAAACGAAGTGCAGCGATAAGATGCTGCAATAAAAGATAAAAAAACCTGGATTCCAGCCTGCGCTGGAATGACGCTACCGTTTCACTTATTATGAGGTATTACGATGCGTAATGAAGAACAAGTCTTAAAGCTAATACTTTCTTTTGCTCAGACTGAAGAACGAGTCAGGGCAGTTATGATGAATGGCTCCAGATTGAATGTTAATGCACCCAAAGACACTTGGCAGGACTATGATATTGTCTTCTTTGTCAGGGATATTCAAAGTGCACCGTATAGAGCGGAACAAGACTGGATAAAGCAATTCGGGGAACTTGCCATCAAACAGGTGCTCGACTCGGAAAGAGGTTACCAATCAGGCTTTCAATTCCTCATGCAATTCAAAGATGGCATCCGGATTGATTTGAGTATCCGTGACACCCAAGACATTGAGCTGGAAGCGAAAGACGATTCCCTCAGTAAAATCCTGCTGGATAAAGACAATCTGGCTCCGGAATTACCTCCTCCCAACGACTCTAAATATCTTGTTACACGACCCACTGAACAGGAATTTGTTGAACTGATTAATGAAGCATGGTGGATTCAGCCTTATATTGCCAAAGGTATTCTGCGCGATGAACTGCCTTATGTGAAATATATGTTTGATGTTGTGCTCATGGGCTGTATCAGAAAGTTACTTTGCTGGTATATCGGCTTGGAAAACAACTGGTCTGTCAATCCCGGCTATTGTGAAAAGTGGCTAAAGCGTTATCTGTCTGCGGAAATTTACCATGAGTTTGTCTCGCTCTTTCCCTCCACTAATTACAATGAAATCTGGATTTCATTGTTCAGGACAGGTGTATTTATCAGTAAGACAGGGAAAAACTTAGCAGATAAATTATCCTATCCCTACCTTTCACAGGATGAAGAAAATGTAACCGAATTCCTGCATGGTATGGAAAAAACTATATAGTTTTTCCCGTTTTACAGCAGTTGATACCTGAGATTTATGTATGTGGAAATGCCCTTTTTTTGCCATACGGGTTCATCTTTCACCTTTTGATGAGAATATGAGCCTGTTAAGGTTGCGTTGACCGTCATTCTATAAGTTAATTGATAATTGCCATCCAGGCTCAAACTCGCATTAAAATTCTGCGATTGGTTGACGAATTTACCGGTATATATATCCCTCATACCCTTGTAGGCTTTCTGACCATCAACTTCAAACAAGTTATTGAACCACATACCGGAATTAGCGATCAAGGTAATACTGCTCCGGTTATCGGGATAATATGCAACGGCATAGTCAGCATAGAGATGGGTAAATGGCTTGCGGTCAAACTCTAACGAATCCACGGATTTTTCTTTGTAAAAACCATCATACCAGCCTTGCTGAATTCCGGCTCTGCTGCTCAACTGGAAAACATTGTGATATGGGCGTTCATTGGTAAAGAGCAATTCCAAACCACCCTTGGCATAATAGTAACGGTTGCAATAACCGTAAACAAGTCTATCTCTCTGATTCTCATGCCAACGGGTTGATTCCTTAATGCTTTCAGCCATAATGAAAGGTTTTACTTCAAGTTTTGTTCCCACCAAACGCTTAATATTATTGCCATTTTGCCACAATTCCAGCAGAATTGCCATAGCTTTGGATTCTGAGCTTGGGTGCACATAGCCCTTTGCTTTCAAGTAATCCATTATCTTTGCCGCTTTTTCCCTGTAAATTATCCGGAAATCTATTTCATGCAACGACCTGAGGTTATAAAACATGGTCGCCATGTCATCAACACTTTCATTGGAGAACTCGCAATTCAGGCAGGCAGATTTATCCAGCTCATTTAAGGCATACCATGCTAAATATGCTTCCTGGCATTGGTACATTCTGCCATAGCCGATAGCACCGGACAATTGATTGGAAATATTCCAATGGTTATTCTGATATTCCGAGTATGATACAGTATCTTTGGTTGTGCTGTTATTTCTATTCTGGTAATAGGAGCCGGCGAAATCGCCTCCCCAAAAGAACTGATTGTTGTACTTTCGGTATGTAGCGGTGTTATAGGCTTCAAATCCGGGTGACCAGCTTCTGGCATGATAAACACCATTGTCGGTTTGGGTATTAGTCACTTTGCTTGAAGAATACCGGGGTCTCAAATCAGTATCAAAGTAGATATAGTGACCCGGCTTTTCTTTGGTGACTATTCCTCTCAGATAAATTTGGTTATTCATATTGTAACTACTGTAATTCTTCCAGGTGTAACCATACGATGAATTACCTGAATAATAAGGGGTAAGCGTGTATTCCGATAAATCTGTCGGTCGGAAATTGCCGATATTGTAATTATAATCAGTTGCGCCAAGCATACCCACGACCATGACAGCGATTAAGAGACACCATGCTGTTTTCACAAATCCCACCTTATTTTTGATACTTGTTTGTAGTATTATTCATCCAGGTCTTAGCGTATAGGCCTGTTACAAAATCATCGACGGTTGAGACGATTAGGGCATTTCCATTTTGCTCAACTATGTTATAGGCGTAAACATCGGTAAAGAAATAAAATTCATAAGAACCTGCTCCGGGTTGCCGTAAATATTGTCTCGTCTTTCCGGGCAACATAACTGTTTCTTCAAAATGGAAATAGTCAGAGGAGAAGTCGCCTGTATGTATAAATAGTTTCTGGTAGTTTACGTCATGCTCCAAAGTCCAGAATATCCTGTCAACCGTCCAACTGTAAGTTGTATCGTTGTAAGCGTGTATGCTGACTTCCGGAAAATCCGGTCTGGTCACAGTCTTGTTGATGATAAATCCGTCCACGTCGCTGAATTGAAACTTCATTTGCGGATTTGACAGCAAACCACCGAAGCCGTTTGTGCTCAGGTTTATGTGTCCGTTTTCGTCAATATCGGCATCAAAGGGAACCTCAGCGTCATTGACTTTTAGAGAATATTCCTTTGTGTAATACCAATTTGGCAGGATGCCTCCGGGGAAGGTTTCTGAATTGTAAACGATATGCAAAGCTGCGCTTATGGTATCAAACTTGGCATAATGCGGCTCAAATTCACAATTGATTACCCAGGCATGAGCATTCACCCAGTCCAGATACTCCGTTTCGGAGGCAAACTGATACTTTTTCTCATTATCCTTTTTATCACACCCTGTGACTGAGACGAGTAAAATCATGGCAACCAAAAGACTAATAATTATTTTATTCATAACAAACCCCATTTTTAATGGTCAATCGTTTTATGTCAACTTCTTTTTATTTCTGCGCTTAATCAACATATTTGAACTGTTGGGTAGATGCATTTTTTTTGAGTATAATGCTGTGAAAAAACAAAGATACTTCCTGCTTGTTCCATAAGCTCGACTCAATCTAATATTTGAGAAATTGATTTGTGATTACTCAGGTTTCTCAGATATTTCTCAGGTTTTCCCGCTTTTCCAACAATAATCCACCTCGTTTGTATTACGCTATTAATACGCTATCATTACGCTACCAATACGCAGTTACTCCGTAATGGTAGCGTAATGATAGCGTATTGATACCGTAGTGCTTTTTAGAAGAAAATGGGGAATAAAAAAGTGAAGTCTGCTTTTATCGGCTGGTTCATAAACCCAAGCAACATGAAAGTCGAAGCTGTGATTGTTTCAACTACTAAACAATAAATTGTGTATTTATCCTTTAAAAAGGTATTGACAAAATTGAAGATATTTAACATTTAACAATCTGAAAGAATAAATATTAAGGGAGAGAAAATGAAAAAACAACTTATTATCATGCTTGGCATTATCTGTTTAGTGATGAATGTATTTGCCTTTACATCTTTGGGAGACATCTTGATTAAGAAGGGTACCTACTGTTTTTATCCTGAACTGACTCAAATCTGGAAGCCGGTGAGTCCAGAAATGAGCAGGATCATTGTTTTTGGTAATCCCGAAGGAGAAGTGAAGTTCAATCAAGCTACCGGAGGTTACGAAAAAAATCAGGAATACTGGAAAATCAAATTTGACGAGCAATATCAGTTTGGTATAGCACAGGGATATTTCATGTATGTGGATGTTACCCCCGGACAACATACAATCAATTATAGAAAGATGGCAAAAATTATTGAAGTGGAAGCAGGGAAGACCTATTATCTGGAAATGCTGCTGCACTATAAAACAAAGGACAGTTACTGTACGTTTGGGACTGATAATCAGAATGTAGACAAAAAACTTGAAAAGCAAAGACATGTATTTCGTGACCCACAACCTTTGAATGAGCAACCTGCAAAACCCAAAGCTATGTTGAAAGGCAATAAGGTATTGAAGAAAAAGTAGTGGGTTTGAAACATACTTAAATTGATTTAATAAATCTATCACAAGGCTGGACGGAAAGGTACTTTCTGCTTGACTTTTTGCTTGCTCTGATTCCATTAGTATGGATTATTGAGAGGATTTGATGGATTTAGAACGCAAGTTTTTGTTTGATGAAGTTGTGGCAGATTATGCTGAGGCAAGACCGGGTTATCCGCCTGAACTATTGAATGATATTATCAGGATGACGGGGATTGATAAAGATAGTAAAATACTGGAAATCGGCTGTGGTACGGGTCAGGCAACCCAATTATTTATAGAAAACGGGTTTGATGTTACTGCTGTGGAATTAGGAAAAAAGCTGGCTGCCTACACGCAAAACAGATTCAAAGACTATAAACGTTTCAAAGTAATCAATCTGCCTTTTGAAGAATTCCGTTCTGAGGAAAAGTATAAACTAATCTTTGCTGCCAGCGCTTTTCACTGGATAGACCCGCAACAAGGTTTTCCCCTGATACACTCCCTTTTAGAAAAAGACGGCTGGTTGGCTCTGTTTTGGAACAGCAAAGCGGAAAAAGAACAGACAGGTGAGCTCGCTAAGGCTATTAACGGCATTTATGACCAATACTATACCGACCCTGATCAGGTTAAACTGAGCCATGCGGAACGGGAAAAACAAATCCGTGAGTGTGGTCTGTTTGGCGAAGTTATTGCAAAATTGTATCCCTATACCAGAATTTATACTTCCGGACAATATGTGCAGTTGCTCAAAACTTATTCAGACCACATCGCCCAGCCTGCCGACACAAAACAAATCCTCTATGCCAAAATACAAGAAGCAATCGATTTGCAGGGTGGAACAATTACAGTGCCTTATGAAGTGAAAGCCTACTTTGCCGGGAAAAAAGATTTAACCACGGAATAGACAGAATAAACGGAAATTACAGAAAAAAAGTTTGGATCACGAAACATAACAAATAGGCGAAACCTACAAAAATAAGATAAGTTTACCCTCAGCCTCTTTGCTTCTCTGCTTCTCTGCTTCTCTGCGTTAAAATTGACTAAATATGCTATATCTTACGAATCTTGATTAATACGGCAAATGCTATTTTAACAATACAATCTTCCGGCTCAATCTGGAATTATCACTTTTAAAGACGCATAGGTAAATGCCTTCTGCACAGCGGTTGCCTGAGTTATCTTTGCCATCCCACCTATACTCATGCTGTCCTTTGGGCAGAGATTTATCACAGATATCTTTGACGAATTGTCCCTTGGCATTGAAGATGCAGAGGCTGGTTTTTCCGGCTTTGGGCAGATTAATATTTATGCTGGTAATCCCGGAAAATGGATTGGGATAGATAGTCATTTTAACATCAGGAACCGGGAGTAAATTGTCCTGATTTGACACTGCTACTACATCAATCTGTTTTGTCACAGAATAGCTTTGCCCATTTATCATGACTGTCAGTGTAACATTATAATTTATGTGCTGCTGAAAAGTCCACACAGGGTCACGTTCATTGCTGTCAATAATTCCATCTGTTTCAAAATCCCAGGCAAAGGAAGTTGCATCGCCGACTGATGTCTCGAAAAAGCAAGCAGGTTCACCGACATAGACCATCGGCGATAAAGTGGTAAAATCTGCAACAGGTGGTTGATATAGCATTTCAAAAGTCCTGGGTTGTGACCAGGCTGACCATTGCAGGTTTTGATTGCGGGTTTGCACTCTCCAATGATAGGTATTGCCTTCCGTCAAAATTCCAGTGGCAACGTCATAGCGGAAAATATCAATACCTGCATTCAAGTCGGTTGGTATCCAGAGCGGACTGTTTGTATCACCATAGACATTTGTGGCATGGCGGGTGGCATCTGCCAGTACATTTGAAAATCCAAGATCTGAAGCCAACTGAAATCGGGTGCTAAAAGGCTCATCAGTGGCATAATTTTGTCCTGCCACCAACCGGAGTTGATTTCCGGCTGCAGCAGTTTGAGCTATTGCGGTGGGAATTTCCAGAGGAGGAGTTTGACCATTAAAATTCCACTCGTCCATTACTTCATTGTTTCTAACCAAATCCGGGTGACCCAGGCTGAACATTCTGGCATCGTAGCTGTGGTTTTCCAAGTCCACATCTACCAAAATCCAGTGATAATGGTCCAAAGACTTGATTGTATTGAGATAATCATCCTGATTGGGATACATTTCCCATCTGTCCAAAGCACCGCCTGCTCCTCCGCTAATTAAGGTAGTCAATCTGCCGGTCGGAGCAAAACCTCTTTCATAATTGTGAGAGTGTCCGCCGGCAAGGATGGCTGCTTTTTCTGCAGAGGCAAGATAGGGCAAAACGACATTTTGTGCCCAGGAATTGTTGCCGTCAGGCCAGATTTCGCTGTAGGCAGGCATGTGAGAAAAAGCAAAAATCCAGTCCTGATTCGGATTTGCCTGAGCTTCATTTATCTTGTTTTGTAACCAGATGGATTCAAAGGTTGTGAGAATATTGGGATTGAGAAAGATAAACCGCATCGAACCAATGTCAAAGTGATAATACTTTTCGCCTTCCGAACCGCCAAAGTCCTCATATTTCCTGTAGTTGTAATAGTAAGAGCTTTCAGCTTCGTGATTGCCAATTGATTCCATTATGGGGATTTTGGCTGACAAAGGACTGAACGGGATGAAGTGTTCCGTTATGTATGAACTGAGGTTTGCGCCATTTCCGACCATATCTCCCACGTGACAAAGCAATTGCACATCGTTATGCCAGTCGGTGCCATACAATTCTGTGAGTTTTGTCACCACATGATTGACAATATTGGCGCTGACGCCTGCATTAGATTGACTATCCCCCATAATCAGAAAGCGGAAATGCCCTTCCCTGCTGCCGATTTGCGGAGGAGTCCTGAAAGCAGAAACAGCAGAACTTTGGCTTCCTGTGTGGCATTGGTAGAAATATTCTGTGTCAGGAATCAGGTTTTCCAGTTTCACGTTGTGCCATTTTGTTGTTGAGTTAAAGGTATAGACTATGCCTGTCTGGGACATTTCCAAAGCATTGGAAGTTCCATATTCCACGCGGGATTCATCACTCGATGCGCCATGCCAACTGATGTACATAGAGGTCGGAGTTGGAGTTTGAAGATAGGGCAGCATTTCAGCGCTGGGTGGCAAAACACTGTGCCCATATCCTCCCAAAGTGTTTACCTGTGCGGCAGAAAGACAACCGTCATACATAGCGCAGTATGCAACATTAATGGGATTATCCTCACCATTTTCATCAGCAAAAAACAAAAAAGGTTGAGTAGGATTGGCGGGATAGATACTGAATCTGCCATCCACGGTCTGATTGGTTCCATCTTTCAGCAGTTGTCCATCCAGATAATATTTGTAGCTTGACCCCAAATCTATTGCTATCACAAGTCTGTACCACTCATCGGGCATGACTGAATAGGCGGAATATCCGGTTGCTGCCACTCCGATTTGTCCGGATAGATTGATGAAACAGTCGCCGTCATTAGTATTGGGATAATAGGTCTGCATAAAAGTGTACCACTGTCCGATAGAGGCTACTTTGAAATCTATCACAACGGAATATTCATTTACCATCGTGCCACCGCCATTGGCAGGGATACCATGATTTGCTTTATAATAACTGCCTTCACCAATATTTACAGCTCCGTCATTAGTGTCCGGTCCGGGAACAATTGTGTGAGTTCCCACCAGTTCCAAATCATTGCCGGTTGTGGCATTGAGCAAATCATTGGGATTATCAAAAGTCCACTGTCCCACCAAAGTCTGAGCTAAACAAATCGCAGGCATTAACATTATCAGACAAACGAACATGCGCATAATCACCTCCCCCTCGGGATTTTAGTCTTCAAATTACAGTAAGGTTTCAATGATTGAACTGATAATTTTGCTGTGAGTTCTGTCAACTTATTATTGCCGACTCGCTCTTTTGGCGCAGACCTGAGCAAGGATATCGGGGGAAAACCGCTCTGTGATTGACACCTTTTTGCAAAGGGGAGATTTTTATTGACAGAAAAGACCGATTTTTGCTTTTGAACTCTACGAAAGCGATCCTGAATAGCTCAGCGGTAGAGCGGGTGGCTGTTAACCACTAGGTCGGGGGTTCGAATCCCTCTTCAGGAGCCATAAAATGAAAGCGAACCGTTTTGGTTCGCTTTTTTTTATAGATACAGGAAATTCTATTACTTATTGACTCTGTCTGTAATGGCAACTTCTTCTATGTATGCTTCACCTAAACTACTTATGAATACTTTCATCACTACATTTTTTTTCTTATTGTGACACGTAACCGTGGATGAACGTTCTACTCTGGTTATTTTCCAATCTACTAAAACGTCAGCTGTACCAACTTCAAAACTAAGAAGTTTATGCATGCCGTCTATCTTATCCTGTAAAAATCTATCTTCTTCTTCGTTTTCAATTGCGCTTTCGTAATCATCCGAATAGTCTATCCCGTTAAGAGTAAAGTAATCCCAGATAACATAGTCCGCAGCCTCAATATTATTATCCCTAAGCAATGATAAAAAACTAACTGCCCGTTCTTTAACAACGGCAGTTGAATCAATTGCAGCTTCCTTGGCTTCCTGACTAAACAAAGCAACGGAAACTAATAAAATGATGGTCAATGATACGAGCACTTTAATTTTAAACAGCATTTCTGTCTCCTTAATTATGCATATTATGTTAAAACGCCAGCTACAATTATAAAAACAGCTTTTCCTCTATCATCTCAATCAGGATATGGATTATCTTGATATGGATTTCCTGGATGCGGTCTGTGGTTCCAGCCGGGACAATCAGTTCAAAATCACACTCACCCTTGAGTTTACCGCCGTCTTTACCGAGTAAGGCAACCGTGAAGCAATTCAAAGATTGAGCGGTTTGGATGGCTCTGATTACATTGATGGAATTGCCGCTGGTGGAAATGCCGATAACCACATCATCCGCTTTAGCATAAGCCTGCACACCCCTGGCAAAGACTTCTTCATAGCCATAATCGTTGGCGGCGCAGGTCAGAAAAGCCGGGTCAGACAAAGCGATGGCAGGCAGGGCAGGACGGTCTTTGCGAAATCTGCCGGTCAGTTCTTCGGCAAAATGCATGGCATCACACATGCTGCCGCCATTGCCAAAGATGATAACCTTGCTGCCACGCCGGAAGGCATCGCAAAGCAATTCCGCAATGCCGGCGATGGTCTCGAGGTTGGTATCTTCCTGATAGAAGCTTTGCAAGGTGATTTCGGCTGTCTGAAAAAGCTGTTTGATTTTGTCTTTCATAATTCTTACAGGTTTTCTTTGACCTTGACCTTGGTTTTGAGCTCAGCTTCTTCCAGTTCATCTATCTCGGCAAGAATATGGTTAATCAGGCGGACTCTTTCTTTGTAAGGGATAAAAGCACTCTTGAAACCGTTGAGCACGATGTTTTTAATCTGGGGATAATCCAAACCCAAAAGCTCGATGGCAAGCATATATTCGTCCGTCAAAGTGGTGTTGGAAATGGTTCTGTTGTCAGTATTCAAGGTGACTCTCAAGCCGTAATCGAGATAAAAATCAATGGGATGCGCTCTGATGCTGGGCACTGCTTTGGTGTGGAAATTACTCTTTAAGCAGATTTCCAAGGGGATACGATGGTCGTTGGCATAGTTCAAAAGGTCGCCGTCTTCGACTAATCTGGTGCCGTGCCCGATGCGATGCGTTCCGCAATAGTGCAGAGCCTGATGAATGCTTTCGGGACCATAGGCTTCTCCGGCATGGATGGTGATATTGAGGTTGTTTTTCAAAGCCAGGTCAAAAGCTTCCTTGTGGTCTTTGGCAGGATAATTGTATTCGCCGCCGGCGAGGTCAAAACCGATGACGCCTTTGTTTTTATAAGCGATTGCCAGTTCTGCAAGTTTGACGGAAGTGGTGGGGTCCATGTTTCTAATACCGCAGATAATCACGCCGGTCTTGATGTTAAAATCTTTCTCCGCCTGTCTCAAGCCGTCTATCACAGCTTCGGAAATCTGAGTCAGCTTCAGACCGTCGTTGGTATGCAAAATGGGGGAGTAGCGGACTTCCACATAGCGGATGTTTTCTTTGGCGCAGTCTTCTGCCAGTTCATAAGCAGCCCGTTTCAAGCCTTCCTTGTTTTGCAGGACTCTATTTACGATGTGAAAGCCTTGCAGATAGTCTTCCAGGCTTTCGCAGGTGTCATCACAACAGATTATTTTCTTCAGCTCCACCGGGTCAAAAGTGGGAAGCTCCACCTTGAACTTCTTGGCAAGTTCAATCAGAGTTTCGATGCGCACAGAGCCATCAAGATGGACATGCAGGTCGGTTTTGGGCAGCTTTTCGATAAATGCCCGGTTCAATTTAACTTTTGTCATATCAGTACTCCTTAAAATCAATCAATATAGCGGACTATCTGTTCCAGCGGAAGTCTGTTTTTGCTGCCGGCAACCGTCTTTACCACTTTGGCATAAATACTCTGTTGGTCAGCCGGATAGCCAAAAGGACTGAGGGCAACTATCCTCCAGGACTTGGGTAAATCCAGCCAGGTTCTGAGCTTTTTTTCACTGAAAGCACCCAGCCAGCAGGAACCGATTCCATAACTCCACGCCAATAGCATCATCTGCTGAAAGGCTATGGCTGTGTCAACTAAATAATAGTCCTGCCCGTTGATTTTGATGTCTTTGTCAGTATCGGCACAGGCTATTATCACGCAGGGAGCCTTTCTGATAAAGTAATTCGCCAGACCAATCAGACCGCAGTTCACAGACATCTGTTTTATCTTCTCAGGGTTTTGGATAACAATAAACCGCCAGGGTTGTCTGTTTTGGGTGGAAGGCGCCAGTCTGGCAGCTTCCAGCATTTCAGCTAAAACTTCCTGGGGAACAGGTTTATCCAGCCAACTCCTGATGCTCTTGCGGGTAAATATCGTCTCTTTACAATCCATAATCATACCCTAAGTTAAAATCAGGGAATTGTAATGGATGTCAAGAAAATACTTGTTTCACATGTTTTATAATAAAAGGGGAGGCTTTCACCTCCCCTTCTGTTATTAGTAACTTCCGGGAAACGAGTTGTTAAGGTTTATCCCTTAAACTGGGTGCTTGATGCTCCTGGTATTGACAACAAACATATTACCCGTCTGAGGAAGCGATCACTTTAAAGAACTTGATGGGTGGTGTGGTCGCGTCAATCCACAGATACCAGTACTGCCTTTCTCCCCATCTTGAACCGGAAGTAGATTCGTTTCCATCTTTCACTGCTACCGTAAAACCAGATCCGGTTCCCTTTCCTTCTCCTCCCCACTCGACATCAAAGTAACCCCATGCGGATACATCAGTATAAAGCCCATCCTGAGTATCGGAAGCCACAATCTTATAAGACTGCGCAGCCGGAACGTAATTCCATTCTACTCTGATATATCCGTTGATTGTTCTGACAGACACATTCTGCGGCGTATCCATGCTGGCAGGCAAGGTATATGTAACCAGATACTGCCCGTAGGAACTGATGTTATTAAACCAGACATGATAATTAGAGGTATCTACGTAATCCGCATTACGTACAAAAGTCCAGCCTCCATCCGAGCCATACGGGCGCGTATATAACTGCACTGTGTTGGGATAAACTAAGTTATAGTTCCTCAGATCGCTTATGTAGAACCCAAGATTGGTATTGAAAGTCCCCGTTCCGTAGCGGTGTATAGCCCAGTATGAATATTCGAAAGGAGTCACCGCATCAGTTGGATACACATTAGGAGCAAACTGGAACTGATGAGCTGTTACCAATGCCGTGCCATAGCTTGTGTACTCCATAAACACACTCGGATTATACAAATTCACCACATCAGCTTCCGCCTGTGTCTCGTAGTTATCATATCCATAAGACAGGGTTGAAGTTATCCACTCTGTGGGCAGCATATTCACCAATGACCCGTTCTTGAAAGTCATGCTGTCTTCGATAAAACCGCCCGAGCCCTCATTGAATTGCCAGCACGACACCATACCGTTAACATTATAATTATCCGAGCTGTACATAAATTCGCGGATATTGTATGCAGGAACTTCCTGATTATAAAGACCTACTTCCTCGATAGCCCCGTTGAATAACTGCCCGGAGCTGATTCCTGCCCCTAAAGTCTTGGGGTTCGTATTATCAATAAAAGTATAGGCAGCATCCGTTATCAAGGGCATTTCCGCTCCGTTAACGTATATCTTCTGCTGCCCGTTTCCTGCTCCTGTGCGGGTATAAGCTATATGGTTCCACACCCCGGGAACAATGGCATTATCGGCTGTTTGTGCCACCCAACCCTCGAATCCGCTTACTGCAACCCGGTTGGTTCCGCCCGAGCCATGTCCTACTTCCAGTTGGAACGCGCCTGCCACATCGGTTTGCCGCGTGGAATACACCGCCATCCGCTGCGTTAAGCTTGCCGGCTTTATCCAGGCTTCAATGGTGAGGCTGTTACCAAGATCAAAGCGTGAGTCATTGCCCAGATTTACATATTGATCTGTACCGTTCAGGTTAAGACAAGTTCCCGCCTCATCCTGGTGACCCAGTAAGGTCGTAAATGACCATACGGTGTTGCCCGTTGCACTGCCGGATGCGTTAAATGGAATCACCTGCCAATAGTAAGTAGTATAATTGTTGTATTCGATAGGAACATCATAGCTGTTGATGTTGCTTATCACCTCATTGTAAAGGATATTGGTAGGCGGATTATCCGTCCCGAAGGATAAGTAATACCCGTCTATGGCGGTTCCCGCGCTTCCGGGCGACCATGCGAGCGTGACATTATAGTCCACATAGTCCACGCCTCGTGCCAGATTTTCAGGCGTAGGATTCACCGCCGACAATGGAGCCACATAATGGGTAACCTTGCTTATCTCCAGATCATCGATTAACATAGTAAACCCGTTATCGCTTACCGCTCTTAGGATTAAATGCTTATTTGCCCTGCTTCCGGGGCCCATATTGAAGGTAAACTTGCCCCATCCCTCCGGCATGTTCAGAGGTTCTAAGTCAAGACTGGGGGCTATTTCGCCGATCAATACCGCGTCGCTAAGATTCGGACTGCTGTTTACGTACACCTGCACCTTATCATTATATCCTTCCCAGCTATCTGATCTATACAACCAGAACGACGCCTGGCAATCCATCGTAGAATCCGTCATGTGGATAGCTGGCGTGGCAAGAAACGCGTTATCCCCGCTGGCAATGTCCCGGCAATTGTAGGAAAGCATCTTGCTTCCTGTATGCGGCAATATATCCCAATTCCATCCTTCCGTTGCCAGATTAAAGCCTGTAGTGCCCTGCACAATGGTGTGCGTCCATTCGTTATCCGGCAAATAAGTGGTTTCAAACCCATAATTCCACGGGAAAGTAGTAATGTTATTCCTCCCTCCGGTAGTGAAGCTCCAAACCGGACAACCCGCTGTACTGCCATTGAGATTGTACGGCACTATCATCCAATAGTAAGTAAGGTTAGTCAGTAGATAGGGTGGTGGATTATAATAGCTATTCACCAGCCCCAGATCAGTTCCGTTAACTATGTTATCAGGCGGCGTGTTTGTGCCAAAGTATAATCTGTAACCCGTAGGTAATGCCGTTCCACCTCCGCTTTCCCAAGTCAAAGTCGGATTCAGAAACACGTTGGTCGCAGCCGTCGCCGGAGCGGGATTTACCGCGGCAAGCGGTGGATTGGGATCGATGATGTACATCCTGATATCCGGTCTTACAGTATATAAATTCCCTAAGCCCAGCGGAGGAGAACCGTTCTCATACCAATACTGTGCTGAGTTATCCGTTTCATGATAACGGAAGTAAGGATCCCATTCGCCGCCATCGCCACCGAAGTTCGTTTCGATCAATACCAGCAGATTGTTGCCGGTGTACATATAGTCCGTAACATCAAAACTCTTCCAGCCCACGGTGGAAAAGTCCTGAACGCCTTCGTAAACAAGGGTGGCTCCGGTAGTCATATCGCTCCAAGTAGCTTGAGGCATGATGGTTGCCGTGGTCATCTTCAGGTATATCTTTACCGGTGCCGAGAGATCAGCCGTAATGACGGCCTCTTCCCAGCTAAGATCAGTTATCTTGCCGAACATGCCGATCTCTCCCGCACGGTACAATGTGGCATGTCTGCCGTAGCTTTGTCTGGTAATGAAGGGGGTGTTAGTCGCGCCTCCGCCTCCATGGTTACCTATTTCGATAACATAAGCCCAGTTGACTGATACTAAGAACATTAGCATCATAAATGCCATGACAGTTTTGGTTTTCATAGTTTCTCCTTGTTATAGCTTTTTCTTGTTAGCCGGATGTCCGGAAGCGTAGCGCCGGACGATTGCATTCAAAGTTATTCTGCTTCTGTTACTTGAATCCTCAAGCTCAATTTCCCCCGCATGGAAAACACCTTTGTAATAAGTAAAAAAGGTGCTGTTGGGATTATGTTTGCACAAATCCCTTACGAAATCTACCGACCGGTGCTTACTATTTCCCATTATCACCACATCCGGTTTGATATCCCTGATGATGCGCAATATATCGGCACGGGAGATGGATAAATAGGTGCTGACCTCCTCCTGCCGGCTGAAGTAATCTATCAGCTCAGTGTTTTGTTCGGAAAGTTCATTAAGTAATACGATCATTTATTTCACCTTCACCCCTTATAATGCAAGAAGAATGCCAAAGACATAATATGTTGCAATACAATAAGATAGCAGTTAACTACTCTTTCCGATATGAAGTTAACATCCATTTTTCAAAGGTAAATGGTCGATAATGACCACATAAAACGCAGATTATGACCACTTCGTAGCATCTTAATCACCCCCAAATGCTTTATAATACTGCATAAACACCCTAATCCACGTCCTTGCTTCCCTCGTGTTTTATTACTGGTCATTTATGACCATCTTAGATATGCCGCAGTTTGCAAATTACATATTATGAATTACGAATTACGGATTAAATCTAACGGTGCAATGATGACGGATACTGCTTTGCATCGGTATGAAAGTGAAACAAGGAAAAGAGACTATCCTTTGTAGAAAAAAAGTATAATTAATAGTTACTTGCTCACTCACTATTCCTTCACAGTTGAAGCCGGTATATACGTGGATAGCCACCGTTCTATATGTGACGCCCGGGCGGCACATTTCAAACGGAGGTTAGTCACAGGCAGGGGGGAGTCATCTAAGGTGCACCTTAGAAATTAAGAATTAAAAATTATGAATTACGAATTACGTGAGGTGTGAGGTTACTTCTTCTCGCTCCCTTCTCTACTCGCGCGAGACTTAGTCTCTGAAATTTCCGGTAAAACTGTAACCAAACCCCGGTTCTGAAACGGGAAGAAAAAGGGAAAAAAGCGAAAACTAAGGCATGCACTTGTAACACATGTTTCTTACTTGTTGGGAGTGAGGGGATTCTTTCCCCTCACTCAAGCAGTTGTACCTAATTCTGCGAGATGTTCTTTTGTTACAAGTTATTCTTTTTTGTGCAAGGGGTATCAAACCCCATGCACCCAACAGGAAAAAAAATAATCCTGTGTTACACTTGCGCAACTATCGGCTACCAGTAAAAATAGCCATGATTATATATTCAAAGAAATTACTTGACGAAAATGGCAGCGGTCGAAAAAATTGCGTTCTTTTTGAAAGGGATTTTTGTAGGATTTTAAATTGTCATTTAGTAGCATAGACAAACGATATGCAGACATAAATACTTCATGTCAAAAGAGGTGAAACATGGCGCTTAATACTATCTCCAAGTTACCAATCCCAAGAAGCAAATACCCGAGTTGGCTAAAAAAAGCTGAAAACCTACCTTACTTTCCCATCCGGGAAATCTTGAAAGATTCGTTATATTATCCAAATTGCGATTTAGATGGTTTACCGGTTAAGAACTTTAACAAATATGTATATTCTTTCGTATATGTTGATTATTGGGTTAGCATTGATAAAGTTAAAGCTGAAATGGAAAGCAATGGATTTGCCGGATACTCAAACTGCTATTCTAGAATAATTGCGCGCGAGGAGCTTTATAAGACAGAGGAAGAATTCCAAATATTTAATGATAATTTATGCAAATATGCTGAAGAAAGACGGAATAAATTTCAGCATGATAACAACATTACTGTTGACTCTGACAACTATGCATTTTGGACAGTTTGGGAAAGAGATGGCAATTTAACATCAGTGTATGGACCTAAGCGTTTCAGTTTTCTTTATATTCGTGATGATAGTTTAATAACATATATCAATTTATACTACTTTTGGCATTTAGTACCAGAGGTTTTTGCACTGGTTAATCCTGGAGGATATTCATGGATTAACCTCAGTTGTGCAAACAAAATAATCCATCCGATATTGATAAATCATCCCGTTGGAATACCTCCAAACTTGCTATTTGGTTATAATAATAACATCAATGAGCCAATGAAATCTTTCTGGAATGGGTATTCGGGACCAGTTTGTGAATTCGGATATGATAGACGTTTAAAGACAGGGCTATTTTTATTAACAAAAAAACCTGCTAAAATGGAATTCACGGTTTCTCAAACGGGACCAGAAGAGAAACCTAAGACAAAATACTATTATAATAACCAATACTACTCTGAATACAAATTTATGCAGCCACCACTTCCAAATGCTTACTGGATTTATGGAAACAGAATAATTATGGTTGGTGACAATCCAGCTGATGTGAATGTCGAAACTACAAAACATATTATCTCTGCTTTGCTTAATGAAGGAGTTAAGTGCTTTATAAATTTGACGAGACCGGAAGAAAAGGATGCAAATGGAAATCCGATACCAGATTATGAAGAAGTTTTGGAAAGACTGGCAGTCGAAAAGAATCATAAGGTAATAATAAAACGCTTCCCAATTACCAAGAACTCTGTGCCCCCTGAAAGCAAAATGATAAAAATACTAAACGCTATAGATAAGAACATGGAAAAGAATATTCGCACGTACATTCATAGTCAGGATGGCACCGGAAGGACAGGTCTTGCAATCGGTTGCTGGCTGCAGAGAAATCACATCGTAAATGAAGATAACGTTTTTCCTTATATTCAAGCTTTGAGATGGAATACTACCAATGCATCACAACCATCCCCTGAAACCCATAAACAAAAAGAAATGGTCTGGGGCTGGAATGTTTTGGATAGGTTATATGCAAACACTTAAAAAGGAGTTGTAAATGACAAGTGAAGATTTAAATCATTATCGAGATTCATGGGATCCGAGATATGGAGGTCAAAACAATAGGTATGTATATCTTTATATTGACCCACGGACAAATAAAGTATTTTACATTGGTCGAGGGAAAGGATACAGAGTATTTTCTCATTTAATTACAAAAGACAACAATAGAGTTGATGACGATGATGGTTATATTGACGATGAAAATAGTATAAGAGAAAAAATCCAAAGAATAAATAGTATTCGGGCTAATGGATTAGAACCAGATATTGATATATTATACGATGGGATGGATTTAGCTCAAGCAAAAATAGCCGAAGCTGCAACTATTGACTTATTGGGTATAAATAATTTGACTAATATGGTCAGAGGTTACAATGCGCAAAGATTTCCATTGTCAACTACAGAAAGGATCAGAGAGGATATCGTTGTTCATGATACAATGTTATTAGTGGGTGTTAATAAATATTATAATACATACTTCGATGCATTTTATGATCATAATAATCCTGAACATCAAATAAAGTTAAAAATATTAACAAGTTTTGCATGGAAAGTTGGTAGAGATAGAATTTATCGAGAAAGACCTATATATTTCTGCCCTGTATATTTTAGAACTGTGTTAGATGTATTTGCATTCGATTTAGATACACCGATAATTCAAGTTGCCGATGCTCCTGAGCAAGGAATATTGCATCCAATGGCAGACAATTTAGGATATAGTTTGTTTGGATATGAAGATTTTCCTCTGAATGAAGATAGAATCGAGTTTGATAGATGGATTTTAATTGGGTCATTAGCTGATGACGAAACTCGAAGAATGTATAGGGGGAAAAAGACTTGTAAAATGCCTCAAATAGGGTTTACATATTTATACCCTAACAATAATTAATTGGAGGAAAAATGTCAAATTCTTGGCTTAACGAAATAACTCAAGAAACAATGCAAAATGAACCTGTTCCGATGAAGCAGATACTGGATAACTCATTATATTATCCGGCTTCAGGCACAGATGGTACACCTGTCAAACTGATGTCCAAGGAAATTCAGTCATTTGTTTTTGTTGATTACGCAATTTCGAGAACACAAATTCAGAATATAATTGATAATGAAGGTTTTCGCGGTTATAAGTGTTTAGGTATTAGAGATGTTTCAGAACTTGAAATTACTCCATATGGATTTCATCCTACTATTTTGCCATCTGAAGAAGAATTACATAAATTAAAAAAAACAATGGAATATCCTGATTTAATAAAGGACTCATATGCAATTTGGACAATTTGGGATAGATTACCCAATTTTGGAGAAGAACATGGAGCCAAGAGATTCAGTTTGTTTGCTATTTGCGGTGATGGCGTTGCATGTTATGAAGCTATGTATTATGTTTGGGAAACATCAGCAAATGCTATTGCTATTATACGTCCAGGTTTAGGTTTTGGTTGGACGGATTTCACAAATACAAAGCACATTTTATATAGAGTTATTAAAAGTAATCCTTATGGGAAACCTAATTTGTTATTACAGGAAAGTTGTAGAGAACCACATTGGCCTATATATTCTGAATTTGAATGGATTGAAGATGTTACTATGTCTGTCACTCTTGAAAGAAGAAGAATTTGTCTTTATAAAAAAAATAACATATAAAATAAAAGACCGTCAGCAAGTATGCTGACGGTCTTTTTGCATCGTGTTCAAGTGTATTAGTTATTATTCCCGAATCCCACTGCTTTACGTCTTTCTTCAAAACCGGAATCCAATTCCAAATCCGAGTATTTTATTAAGTCCAGTGAGGTAAGAAATCGGCTTTTTTCTTCTCTGATAATTGCTGCAGAACAGGCATTCATCACAACAAGTCTGATTTGTCCACCTGAAAACAGATACTTTTTGGCAAGATAATCAATATCAATCTGCTCAGAGCCGGGAATTGATTCCGGTAAGTGCAATTTCCATAACTGTCTGCGGCAATCTTCATCAGGCAAAGGCAATTCTATTTTGTAATTAAACCGGCGGGACATGGCAGAGTCGAAATTTTGAAGCAGGTTGGTGGTTGCTATTAAAATACCTGGAAAAGTTTCCAATTCTTCCAGAAAGATGTTTTGGATTGCGTTTTCTGTACTGGAGCAGGATAAAGTCAGGTCTTGCCGCATGTGAATAATCTGGTCTGCTTCATTGAGCAGAAAAACAGGGATATTAGTGGACTTGGAGATAATGTTTCTCATCTTGCCAAAGAACTCTTTCACAAGTTTTTGGGAATCTCCATAATAGTGGTTTTTTAGCAGTGTAGCATTGATTCCAATCAAGGTTTTATTTAATGAGTTGGCGATAGCTCCGGCTGCAAAAGTTTTTCCAGTGCCGGGCTGACCATGTAAAAGGATTAACGTGCTGTTTAACGATTCTTTAGTATTATCCAAAGATGATGTCATTAAACCCCATTTAGCTAAATCATGCTCTGCAGGATTGGAAAGTTTTTTTACCAAAGAAACAAAAATATCCTTGGTCTCTTTGGGCAAGATAAGTTGCTCAATGGTTTGATTTGTCTCCAGAATATTGAAGCGTTTATCGGATTGGATAATTTCGAGCAAATCTGTTGTTTTATCGGACAGAATCGGGTCATACTCGCTATTAAGTATATTTTGAACATCCTGATTCAATTCTATTTTATTGCAAAAGAATGAATTACTTACATTAAGATCTATAAAGCAGCTTTGTATCAGGTGACTGCGATACTTTACAAAATCCGTAAGTTCGTCAAAATCCTCTTCGTTAACAGCAAATAAATTTACAATTTTAACCAAACCGATATTATCACCAAGTACGTTATTATAAAAGTGAATAATCAAGAGCATGACGATTTCGACATCTGTTAAACTATACTTAGCTTGTAATTGCTTGACGGGAGATGAATCAGGCAAGCTTTCGAAAGTTCTGTATAAACAACTGTAGTATGGTTTTAAAACATCTCCATACCAATATCCTTTGTAATCTGGAATACTCGAAGTCAATTCGGGATAACTATTAAAAACTGACCCCAAAAACTTCATGTAACACTTTACAGTGCTATCTTCTTTTTTCAATCCTCTGAGAAGGCTTTTATAGATTGAAACAAGCGGGTTATTTCCAATGAGTGTACTCAGAAAGGAGTAATCATAATTGAAATTGTTGTCCATTATAGCATAAATATTATAATGATAATCTGTATTTTCATCTCTAACGAATTTAAGAATCTTCCTGTCCATGAGGCTAACCAAATAATCCTTGTTATTAATTATACTGACATAATCCGAATAAACCGGAAGCATTAGTTCATTTACATCCAGTCCATAATGCTTCTTCTTTAAATATGTTCTCCAGAGGTTTGCAATGATTAATACATCCCGGTTAGATAGATGGTAAGGGAGCATATCCCTATGACTGATAATACTGTTTATCAGCTTATCTGCCCGAGGCTTTCTTTTTTCATGTTCAAGATACTTAAAATCAGAACCTGAATCTAAGCAGCCATCATCATAATCGGTATCATTATCTGAGTAACCAAACTCTTCATCGACCAGTTCTTTGACCAAATCTTCTAAGTTTACTTGTGCTCCTTCCTTAGCTTTCCAAGGCTTCTTATTAATGTTAACAAGCTGTGTGAGTAGCTCTGATACGAGTTCGTGAATTTGTAGTTCCATTTTCTCCTCCATATTTAGAATGTCATCCAAACTACTATACGAAAAAAAAACTCCATTTGTAAAATATTTTCGCATTTGTGAAGATATTATTGGGGGCAGGTGTGTATAGTGTTGAAATATAGATTGATATGAGAGTGAAAATAATTTTACAATGCTCAAAAGGTCAAGAGTGCTTTTACTGACTATGTGAATTTAGCAGATTACAAAAATCTTTATTGACGTAGTTTGCAGATAGTATGCGGAGACTTAGTTCCTCATAACTCAGGCAAAAATGTTGCCAAACACCGGTTCTGAAACGGGAAGGGATAGAGAAAAGAAAGAGAATATTTTGGCATACACTTTTGGTGTGTAGTTCTGCCTTCAGGCAGGTTGTGCGAAAACGGCGCAGGGATTTGGAGTACATGCTTCCTGGCGTATTTTTTAGTTGAACCGATGACTTAGGGAAGCTTGGACTTCATATCCCGTAAAGATGTTTATTATCAATGAGATGGTCGCTGCATGAAGCCCAGATTGCCATGAGTTTATTAAGGAACTGGATTCCAAATCAAGTTTGGAATGACGGCGTTATGCAATGTGGACTCCAATGAGCATAGTTTTCGCACAGCCTCTTCACTCAGGTTTTTTGAACTGTAACAAATGTTTTATACTGACGTCATTCCTGCGAAGGCAGGAATCCAGTTCTATTGATTGCTTCCCCTCACTCAAATACTTAACTTTGTATGATATTCTTTTTTGTGCAAGGGGTATCAAACCCCATGCACCCAACAGGAATAATCCTGTGTTACAACCTTCATTTTCAACTGGCAGGTGCCACCAGTTTTAACTGGACAGGCTGCTGACAAAGTCATGTGCATTCACATAGTCTTATCGGGACGCAGACGTTGAAAGAGTACCTTTAATAGATCCGAAGGAACGAAATAGCTTAGCCTGGGGTGTGAACCCCAGGTGCAGATGCAATTATTGTTAGAACCCCTTGTGGGTGACATTGCGTTGTTCAGCTGTAGTTTGCGTGACCCGTGTGTCGCCCCTACAGGGCTCATTGTTTTTCAATGACTCGTCCTGGGGCTAACGCCCCAGGCTATGATATTGCACCTCTCCGAGGTTCAGACTGCTGACAAAGTCATGGGCAATCGCAAAGTCCCATCGGGACGTCATTTCAGATAGAAAAGTTACCTCAAAACCGGTGTGAGTCCCATCGGGACGGCATATTTTCTGGATTGTTTATATTCATTTATGGCAATAAGATGCAATGTGTCATCCCTACGGGATTCGACTTTCATGAGGATGGGTATTCCTATCTGAAATACCGTGCCGATGGCACTCGATTATGAAAGCGGGATTCGACTTTCGTGGGGATGCTTATTCCTATCTAAAACACCGTGCCGATGGCACTCGATTATGAAAGCGGGATTAGACTTTCGTGAGGATGCGTATTCCTATCTAAAATACCGTGCCGATGGCACTCGATTATGTTTTCATGGGTAATTATGCAAATTACAGTCTTAATGTAAAAATCTTTATTGACGTAGATTGCAGGGCTTTTATTATTTGATACTCAGTGAAAAAGTATATGAAAAAGAGTAAGCTAAATTCCGGCCAACCCGCTTTACTAAAAAGAAAGCTGGTTAGACAAGTTATTGCTATCGTCATTTTGAGCATAGCAATAACCGGAGGTTTGCTTGCATTTTTCTGTTTTGAAACCCGTCCCGGTCTATACAATATACCCCTGCAAGCCGGATTGGATAAATTAATTCCGGGACTGTTTGAGATAATACTTCTTTCAGTAATTGCCATTCTGTTGTCTTTGAGCGCAGCGTTTATCCTTTTTAACAAGGCTTTTCGACGATATGAGCAGTCAATAGATAATGAGCAAGATGATGAGCGGGAAAGCGCTATTGAACAGTCCGATATGGTGGCTATACAAGATGATTGCTATCCAAAAACGTTTGCTGATGCCGGGACAATTACTGAAACACTTGCCACAGAGCGGCTGCTTAATAACTTGATTATGTCACTGCTTAGCGTTAATAACGATGAAAAGCAGACTCAGCCAGATGATGTTCTGGATAAACTGGGTGCCTTCTGCAAAAGTGACTATATTGCTTTTTATCATCAAAACCCTGAGACAGGAGTCTATGACCGTAATAGCTATCGTGATGCCAATCCTGCAGTAGCCAGGCATTCGGATAAGCTTAACGCTTTTGACGTAACTCTCTATCCCTGGATGTTTGACACAATCAAAACCGACAAACCCTTCATCTTTGACAGGGTTAAGATGGAGAAACTGGTTGAGGAATTGCAGGATGCCAACGATGAAGCCAGGATTTGGATGCATAAACAGGCTGTGGAAACGGCGGAATACAAACTCTGCAAACATGAGGACTGGCAATACTTTGTGGCATTACCCTATCTGAATAATGAAACAAAAGGGATATTCCTGATAGGATTTCATTGCTCAGCTTTGCCACTTGCTAAGGATGTGCTTGAGCGGTTGACTTCAATTTCCACAGCTCTCGGTAACAAAATCCTGAATAAACATGGCATCGAGAATCAGTCTGAAGCAAAAGAGGGGATTGAAACAACTTTAGCCAATATCAGCGATGCGGTTTTCACAACTAACCCAGACGGCATTATCACTATGGCAAATCCCGCAGCGGCCAAAATGATAGACCGTGCTAAAAGTGAGATTATCGGCACATATTGGAGTGAAGCATTTAATCTGGTTGATACTGATAGCAGGATGTTCGTCAATGACCCCTTGAAAAAAGCCGGAGCAGGAAATGGCAGTTATCATCTTCCATCTGACGTGATGCTTTTAACAGCAGATGAATGTGAAATTCTGATTGAGGGCATGGTTGCCCCCATACAAGCTCAAACCGCTAAACTAACCGGATATGTCTTTATTCTAAGAGATATTACCGAGCGGATTAATGTCGAAACTGAACGGATAAAAACCCAAAAGATGGAAGCCATCAGTTCTTTGTCGGCAGGCCTGGCACACGATTTTAATAATCTTTTGACTGCTATTTTGGGCAATATATCTCTGGTTCTGGACGATTTGCCTCCTGAAAGTGAGCACGCACAGACGCTGAAAGCTGCTGAAGAATGCACTCTGAAGGGCAGGGATATAACCAATAGACTTTTGACCTTTGCCAAGAGCAGTCCCATGCAAGACTCTACATCGGAAGCTGCAACGAATCTGGAGAGAATCGTGCTTGAGCTTGTGGATGGCACCAACGTCAAACCTATCTTCGAATTCGACAGCGACCTGCCCACTATAAAAATGGCAGCAACCATCTTTGAAACCGTGATTACCAATCTGGTCAGCAATGCTATGCAAGCCATGAACCCCAGCGGAGTATTGAAAGTTATGGCAACTATCTATGATAACGCCGATGGCAGTGTTTCGACGCTTAGCCCGGGGAAATATGTTTGCATTCATATCATAGACAATGGTGAAGGCATTTCACGGGAAAACCAGAGCCGCATTTTCACCCCATATTATACCACACGTGAGGGCAGAAGCGGCTTGGGACTGCCATCCGTCAATTCCATTCTGGCGAAACACAATGGCGCTATCAAAGTGCATTCTCAGCCGGGCAAGGGCACGGATTGTGAGCTATTCATTCCTGTGGCAAATCCAACAACTTCAAACCAGGCAGAACCCGAACCTGAAGTCATTCCAAATCAAAACTATGTGCTGGTAATGGATGAGCAAGACATGTTGGGCAATTTGTTGATTCGGACTTTGGTCAAGATTGGTTTACAAGTGGAGAGGACTTCTGACCCTGATGAATTGGTCGCCTTGTATTACAAAAACATAGAATTGCACAGACAAGCAAGTTTGGTATTGCTAAATCTGGATGTTCCGGCAAATGCTGATATTATGAAACTTGCAGCTCAACTAAAACAAGCAGACCCCAAACTCAAACTGATAGCCTATGGCAGCCATATTCACCTTGATGATTTGGCGGATTATCAAAAGAAAGGCTTTGACGATATCCTGCGAAAACCCTTTAATATTACTGACCTCAAAGCTCTTATCACGAAAACCTTGGAAGTCTGATTCCCCGCATACTCTTTCAATCTACCCTAAAGTATTACTTGACAAGCAATGGGCAGGATTAATCTGAAGTTATGTGAGGATAATATGGTTATCATCAGGTTTATATTTCTTTCGCTTGTTTTTCTGCTTTGCCAATCTGTCTGTCTTGCCCAAACCGGTGCACAGGATACCAAACCTTTACATCCGACCAACTTATATGAACTAAATCACGGAGTAACAAACTCACCGCAGACTTTTAGCTACAAGCAGTCTTTTGTCCTGGGGAAGAATTCTGCCTCTATAGTAAAAGCGGATAAGAGTTTTTTTCAAAAGGGATTTGTCTACGGACTGGCTTTACCTGTTATCGGTCCGGTAATCACGTTTTACAATACGGAGGGAGCGTATCCTTTGGTTTTTCCTGCCAGTGTGGATTCTACCGGATTTAGGGCAGGCTATCTCAGCGGAACCAGATACGAAAACCGTTCAGCTGTTGTAAAAGGCGGGTTCATCGGCTCTTCAATTACGTGTATAGTTATTGGTGGTATCCTGTTTATTAATGCCTTAAAGGGTTTGGACTCTATGGGTCCGTTTTGGCCACAGAATCTGAGGTTCTGATAATCATTAATAATCAACTGAGATATCATCTGGGAATAAACGACAAAGAGCCCGGTTTCAAATCCCATGTAACTTTTGAACCATCCACGATGATATCCAGGTGAACTTCATGCAATGCTTTCGCATATTCAATAGTTGCTATGCCCTGATATGAGTTATTGTTTTGTTCAACAATTTTGAACTCTTTCAGCTTTAAATTGAGTTCCATGTATTGTGGGTCTGAGTTTAAGGATTTTTGTAAAGATGCACTGACTATATTGGAAATTTTCTGTTCGGATAACCCACAGCCAACCAGGAAAAGCAAGACAAGCATAGTTATAACCATAATAGCTAAATTCTTAACCACATTATCTCCTTAACTGTCCTACATTAGAATACAAATAAACTCGATTGTTAATTCAATAAATCAAGTCAAGCTAATTTTTCTCACCCGCATACAACTACGTGTTGCAAACGCTTCTATTTATAGCTATTAACACCCTTAAAAGCCGGTTTCCGGCTTGGTGTGGTGAGGATATGGCATATTTTCCCTGAATGACGAAGGCAGAAAAACCAGATGAATCTGGCTTTAACAAATTATTTCAACAGCACAACTTTCCGGATGCAGGAATATTTGCCTGAGGTCATTTTGACGTAGTACACGCCTGTTGTACAAGACTGCCCTGCATCATTTGTGCCGTTCCACGCTAAATGCCATCTCCCTGCATTCTTGGTTTCTGATAGCAGACTGCGGACTTTCTCGCCTTTGATATTGTAAACTTCCAAGGTTACTTTTCCTGCCTTTGCTACATCATAAGGAATGATGGCATCGGGATTAAAAGGATTGGGATAGATGCTTTTCAGTGCTGTCACGACAGGTATAACGGGATTTATGTTGCTGTTACCTGTTAAACTTACACTGATGGGTCCGTGAAACTCATATTCTCCGCTCAGTTCATTGTGTTGCAGCCAATAATACCAAGTATAGCCGGCGGCAGCTTCCCTGTCTGTGAAGGAATAGGCAGTTTCATTGGAAGTATTGGTCGCTGCTATGAAAGCGTTCAGTCTCTCTGCGGTACTCAGATTATTCGTCGTGTTGCGGAACAGATAATATCCTGAAACGTTGGTTTCGGATTGGGTCGTCCAATCAAGCTGAACAAAGTTTTGCGGAGTAGTTATTGCTGTGAAAGCAGAAAGCTCGACGGGGAGAGTTGCGTCACCGGGGTATTGCCAATCAAGATACGGATATCCGTTATTTCGATTATTGCCAATATTCCAAATACCCAAAGAGCCCAAGCCCTTGAAATCCCAATTGGCTAAAGTAAAAGTAGTAAGGGTTTTCATCTCAGTGGTAGTTTTACCTGTGGCTGTCCCAGCCGTGGTTGATTGCAATGATGTTTGGGTATCCCAGAAATTGCCGGACATAG
>Ga0247841_10000909_pt1 | contig 72549 bp, 57 predicted proteins | sample LaCruzMarch2015__2_FD_192410 | JGI IMG/M metagenome (GOLD analysis project Ga0247841, IMG submission 192410) | Freshwater microbial communities from meromictic Lake La Cruz, Castile-La Mancha, Spain - LaCruzMarch2015_18m | ecosystem: Environmental > Aquatic > Freshwater > Lake | place: Spain... | reverse complement strand
CCTGGTGTTGCAGATATTTACAGATATCAAGGTAATCAGATGTCGAAGTCAGGGTAATGGGAGGCAACCCATTCCCGTCGGGATAACCTGCCTGTGCCAGCAGTAAACGGGCAGTTTCCGGATGGTAATCGTAATATACTGTGGTGGAATCGAATGATGGTAATCCTTTGGGAACAATACCACATATCCCCGGAGTGCCAACGCCATTCCGGAGGTACTGAATCATTTTTCTCCGGTCGAAAGCCAAATTGATAGCTTGCCTGATTCGCTTATCCATGACCGGATTCATTTTGGGGTTGGAATTTTTATTATCCACCATAAAACCCAGGTATTCAGTGTTCAAATAGGGTTGAGTGATCAGGTGTATCCTGGTTGAATATTTTTCCCTTAACTTCCCATCCTTGGTAAGTACCTCATCTTTATATGTAGGATCAATACCCGACATAAAATCAAGTTTACCCTTCATAAATTCAAGAAAGGCCGACTGCTTGTCTGCAATGAATGAAATAGAAACTGCATCCAGATAGGGCAACTGATTCCCATTCTCTGTTTCAAAATAATGTGGATTCTTCAATAAAACCAGTTTTACTCCCTCTTTCCACATTTTCATTATAAAAGGACCGGTTCCAACCGGATTCCTCCTGAATTCAGATCCGTAGAAAGCTACTGCTTCCAAGGGAACGACTGAACAGTATTGCATGGAAAGCAAACCAAGGAATGGAGGAAAGGTCTGTTTCAATCGAATCGTCAGAGTACTGTCGTTGGGAGATTGAAAATCAAAACCATCATTTGTTTTATTGATATAATTAAAAATCCACACACCTGGCGATGCGAGTCCAGGATCGAGAATACGGTTAAAACTATATATAAAATCGCGGGCAACCACTCTCCTCCCCTTTTTGTCTTTGAAAGCAGGATTATCATGAAAAAACACATCCTGTCTGAGGTGAAAAGTATATAGCAGTCCATCCTCGGATATTTGCCATGATGAAGCGATGCAGGGGAGAATCTGAAGCCGGTCGCTTAGTTGGACCAACCCGTTAAAAACCTGGTTGGTTGCCCAAATTATTGCCTGATCACGGGCAAATGCCGGATCAAGTGAGGTAATGTTGGCGGCTTCATTGTACCGGAAAAGTGTTGTGTTCTCTTTTTCAGAATAATGCAAACAGGAAGTCAACAGGAAAAGTATGTATATGATCCGCGAAAAGTTGGTTTTCATTGGATGATGGCATGTTCAACGACGAAACAAAAGTATTTGATTTTTCAACAATAACAAGGATTTTCAGCTATTTATAACATTTTATTATATCTTTGTCTATCCATTTGATTAACTGAAATTTTACATCATGCAACGATTCTTCTTGCTACTTTTTTTCTTTTCCGGATTCATCTCCATTGTCTTTTCACAAGAGAAATCCGGATATAAAGGATCTCAGTATTGTTCTCAAAAGAAATCTCAATCACGGGTTGTTCCAGACAGGTGCACTGCTGTTGACAATGTCCCTACCCATTCGTATGATGTTTTAAAATACAATCTTGACCTTAATTTATATTCTTGCTATTCGGGTACATGCCCAAATAGTTTTACAGGTTCTGTCATTATTACATTCAGAGTAAATACCAATTTGAATTCCATTCAGCTCAATGCTGAGGGTTATTCAATGGTAATCGATTCAGTAAGGATGGCAGGGATATCATTTTCCCACTCCAATGATATTCTGACCATTCAGTTAAACAGAACATATAGCCAGGGTGAAATTGCGGAAGTAAAAATCATATACCGGCACAAAGATGTACAGGATAATGGCTTTTATGCTAAGGACGGCTTTGCTTTTACAGACGCTGAACCAGAGGGTGCACGAAAATGGTTTCCCTGTTGGGATCAACCTTCCGATAAAGCCAAATTTGAACTCACTGCCAAAGTACCCCTGTCGGTTAAACTGGGGTCGAACGGACTACTTGCCGATTCTGTGATTTCTGGCGATACTATCCGCTACCACTGGGTGAGCCTTCAGGATGTTGCCACTTACCTGATGGTGATATCTTCCCGCGTCAATTATAATCTGGATATCGTTTACTGGCATAAACCCAGTAATCCTGCCGATAGTATTCCCATCCGGTTTTATTTCAATGACGGAGAAGATCCTGGTACTGCTGAAGCCATCATCAGGGATATGACAGATTGGTTTTCAGAGAAGTTCTGTGAGCATCCATTCGATAAAAACGGGTTTGCCACGCTCAACGACGAATTCTCCTGGGGTGGAATGGAAAATCAAACCCTGACGAGTCTTTGTCCGGACTGTTGGGGAGAAAGCCTGATTGCACATGAATTTGCTCACCAATGGTACGGCGACATGATCACCTGCGGAACCTGGGCCGACATCTGGTTGAATGAAGGCTTTGCCACCTGGGCGGAAGCTTTCTGGTATGAAAGTAGTGGCGGGTATGCTGCCTACAAACAGGATATTGGTTATAATGCTCAAAGCTATTTAAATGGAAATCCGGGATGGCCCATTTCCATCCCATCCTGGGCTACACACACACCAACCAGTGATACCCTGTTTAACTGGGAAATAACTTATTGTAAAGGGGCTTGCGTGCTTCATCAATTGCGTTATGTTCTTGGCGATTCTCTTTTTTTCAGTACCCTTCAAACGTATTGTGCCGATACTAACCTTAAATTCAAATCGGCTGTTATTCCTGATTTCATGGCCATTGTAAATGAAGTGACCGGAAATAATTACGATTGGTTTTTTAATGAATGGATCTATCAGCCCAATCATCCGTATTACCAAAATACTTTCGATTTTGAGAACCTGGTTGGTGGAGAGTGGAAAGTGAATCTTTTCCTCACTCAGGTTCAAACAAATGCTCCTTTCTTTTCAATGCCCGTCCAGATACAAATAAAGTTTGCTGACAATTCAGATACTACCCTTCTCATCATGAACGATACGAATTATCAAAGATTCAATTGGACTTTTTCAAGACAACCGGTTGATTTGATTTTTGACCCTGGAGACAACATTGTTCTTAAACAAGGAAGTACTATTGTAGGATTTACTGGAAATCAATCTGTTTCTCCAAAGGTTAACCTTTCGCAAAATATTCCCAACCCTGCTGTTCGTTCAACCCGCATCGTATTTGAAATTGGTGGTTCAATGCCGGTGACCCTTGAGGTTAAGAATTTAATGGGGGAAGTGGTCATGACCCCGGTAAAGTCCTATAAAGATGCGGGTAAACATTTTGTTGACCTGGATTGTTCAACCCTGTCTCAAGGAGTTTATACCTATCGGCTCAATGCCGGTGGTCATATTCAGACAAGAAAATTGGTGGTAACTAAATAGTTCGTAAAATCGTCCTCGGTCAGATCGAAAGTTAATTACTGTTTTTATTTCAAATAACGGTCCAAGAGTTTGGATGTAAATTTTAATTCATATGAGGTACCTATTGTTTCTCGCGGTGATTACAGTCATTGGTTTCAGCACTTTTCATTGCAATGCATCGTATGGTTCAGCGCCGGTTGACACTGCCCATTATTATATGCTGCACAGCTACAATGTTCAGAAGTACACTTTGAATATTGATCTGTACGCATGTTATACTACTCCCTATCCAAAGAACTATTCTGCAAAAGTGACCATTGATCTCCGGGTGGATTCAACATTGAATTCCATTCAGTTAAATGCCGTTAATGCGTCGCTGGTGATAGATTCAGTCAGGATGTCAGGGGTTTCATTTACACATATCAATAACATGCTGAATGTTCAATTAAACAGAACCTACCAGCCTGGTGAGTTTCTAAGTATAAAAATCTGTTACCATCATCAGAATATAAATGATCAGGCATTTTATGCCTCAAGCGGGTATGTCTTCACGGATTTTCCTCCTGAAGGAGCCCGCAAGGTGCTTCCTTGCTGGGATCGTCCGTCAGACAAGGCACTATGGGATATTACGGCCAAAGTTCCATCAATTGTACGATTGGGTTCCATAGGCGTTTTGGCCGATTCCACGATTTCTGCCGATACACTTTGGTACCATTGGGTAAGTTCTGATGTAGCATCAACTTACCTGTTTACCCTTACCTCCAAAACCAATTTCCTGATTCAAAAAACCTATTGGCACCAGTTGAATAATCCGAATGACAGTGTTCCCATTTTGCTTTATTATAAAACCGGTGAAAATTTAAATGTAACGAACAATTCAATTGGACCCATTTCAGATTTTTTTGCTGAAGAATTTGGTCCATATCCATTTGGAAAAATAGGTTTCGCCACCCTCAGCAGCCTTTTCCCATGGGGTGGAATGGAAAATCAAACCATGGTAAACCTGATGCCCGGCGGGTACAGTGATCTGGACCTGATTGCTCATGAGCATTCCCATCAGTGGTTCGGTGATATGATTACCTGCGGCACATGGGCCGATATTTGGCTGAATGAAGGTTTCGGTACCTATTGCCAGAAACTTTTTGTGGAACACAACAGCGGTTATACTGCCTATAAAAACCAAATGAACAGCATTGCCAGTAACTACCTAAGCCAGAATCCAGGTATTCCGATCTATAATCCCATGTGGGCGATACAAACCCCGGATCCGAATCTCTTATATTCCGTTCCTCTTACCTATAATAAAGCAGCCTGTGTATTGTTTCAACTGCGGTATGTTGTAGGTGATACTGTGTTTTTTAACATCATGAACAGTTACGCTACCGATACCATTTTTATGTTTAAAAATGCCGTGACACTTGATTTTATTGATAAGGTCAATACCATTTCAGGACAGGATCTGAATTGGTTTTTTGATGAATGGATATACGCCCCAAATCACCCGAAATATGAAAATATTTTTAAGATTGAGGATCAAAATAATGGCACCTGGAAGGTTAAATTTGTAATTCATCAAACCCAAACCAATACATTGTTTTTTAAAATGCCGGTAGAAATTCAGGTTGATTTTACCGATGCCACCGACACGCTGATCCGGGTGATGAACGATACCAACCACCAGTATTATGAGTTTCTTTTTCAGAAACAACCTTCAAACGTTCTTTTCGATCCACTCCGGAATATATTGTTAAAAACGGCCACCCTTGTGGTTGGGACAGAATATCCTGCCGGATCAAATAAAACTGGCATTATACAAAATGTGCCAAATCCATTTTCGAAGTCGACCATGATCGAATATCATGTTGGTACTCCTTCCATAGTGACCATTTCGGTCCTCAATAATCAAGGCAAACTCATTGATGTCCCCATTCAAAGAAATCATGAGCCTGGAGTATTCAAGTTTACCTATTCCAATGATGCATTAACACCAGGCCTCTATTTTCTGAAAATGGAAGCGGATGGTTTCTCGGAAATTAAAAAAATGGTGGTTTTCTGACAAAGCTAAGATTGGAGGAATTCAACAGGTACGGTTAAATTACTTCAAAGAATATTCCAGGTTCAGGGGATTATCGACCTGTTCATTCAATAAAGCCAGTTTACTGATATCTTTCATTTCTTCGATATAATGAAATGTCAGGCCTTCAATATAATCGGGTTTAATATCCTCAATATCTTTCTGGTTTTCCAATGAAAGAAAGACATCGGTAATACTAGCCCGTTTTGCTGCCAGCATTTTTTCCTTAATCCCTCCTACCGGTAATACTTTCCCGCGAAGGGTAATCTCGCCTGTCATGGCAATCTGTTTCCTTACTTTACGTTGAGTAAATGCAGAAGCAAGAGCTGTAAACATGGTTATACCGGCTGACGGACCATCTTTTGGGGTTGCGCCTTCAGGGACATGGATATGAACATTCCATTTGGAAAAGATATCAGGGTCAATGCCAAATGACTCGGAATGTGCTTTAAGGTAGGCCAACGCGATGGTTGCCGATTCTTTCATAACATCACCAAGGTTCCCTGTCAGGGTTAGCTCCCCTTTGCCGCGACTAAGGCTGACTTCAATGAATAGGATCTCTCCTCCGGTCATCGTCCATGCCAACCCGGTAACAACTCCGGCTATTTCATTGGTAATATACCGTTCAGCCTGGAAAATTGGCGGCCCCATGATTTTCTTTAGGTCTTCAACAGCGAGGATTTTACTGTATTTTTCTTTGGTAACGATGGATTTGGCTTTATTCCGGATAATCTTGGCAATGGCTTTCTCCAGTCCCCTGACTCCGGATTCCCGGGTATAATCTTCGATTAATTTTTGAATCAGCTCCCTTGAAAAAACGAGTTGATTTTTCTTTACTCCATGTTCTTTGTATTGCTTTGGAAGAAGGTGCCGAATTGCAATTTCAATTTTCTCTTCAAGGAGATAGCCCGGAATGTCAATCACTTCCATGCGATCACGCAAAGCGGGATGAATGGTACTTAATGTATTGGCTGTTGCAATGAACATGATCCTTGACAGGTCATACTCAACCTCAAGAAAATTATCATAGAAGGCAACATTCTGTTCGGGGTCAAGCACCTCGAGTAACGCTGCCTGGGGATCTCCACTGATATTCATCCCGGCCACCTTGTCTATTTCATCAAGAACAAACACCGGATTTGAAAATTTGACTTTTTTCAGGCTTTGAATAATCCTTCCAGGCATGGCACCGATATAGGTCTTTCGATGTCCTCTGAGTTCCGATTCATCACGTAGTCCACCCAATGACATCCGGGTATATTTGCGTTCCAACGCCCTGGCTATGGATTTACCAAGGGATGTTTTTCCAACTCCAGGAGGACCAACAAGGCAAAGTATAGGTGATTTCAGATCATGCTTGAGTTTGATGACTGCAAGGTATTCAATGATTCTCTCTTTAACCTTTTCAAGACCAAAATGGTCTTCATCCAACACTTTCTGTGTATTATTCAGATCAAGGTTGTCCCGCGTAAATTCTCCCCATGGAAGTTGAACCAGTGTTTCAAGATAATTAACCTGGATGGAATATTCGGCAGCAGCAGGATGCATACGTTGAAGTTTACTCATCTCCTTTTCGAAGGTTTCTGCCAGTTCCTTCGACCATTTTTTCTTTTTTGATTGTTCCCGAAGGGCATTTATCTCCTGTGCATTCGCATTCCCTCCCAACTCCTCCTGGATGGTTTTCAATTGCTGATTGAGCAAAAAGTCACGTTGCTGCTTATCAAGGTCTGTTTTTACCTTGTTTTGAATCTGTTGCTTGAGATCAACAACCTGCAATTCTTTCGTCAGAAAGGTCAATACCAGATGCGCCCTTTCTGTCAGGTCAGAAACTTCAAGCAATAGCTGTTTTTCGGCAAGGTCGACAGTAAGGTTGGAGGAAATAAAGTGCACCAGAAACGAGGGACTTTCAATATTTTTTATTGCGAAAGCCGCTTCCGAAGGTATGTTCGGAGATTTATTGATGATTTGGATGGCAAGGTCTTTTAAGGATGCGATGAGTGCATTGAATTCTCCATTGTCCTGCGGAATTACAATGGGGGCATCATAGGCTTCCACCGAGGCCATGATGTATGGCTCCGACTGGGTCATCTCCCTGACACGAAACCTGCGTTTCCCCTGAATAATTGCAGTGTTACTGCCATCGGGCATCTGCAGGATTTTTATGATATAGGCTACCGTCCCAATTTTATTTAAGTCATCAAATTCAGGATCTTCAATGCTTGCATCTTTTTGTGCAACGACACCGATAATCCGGCTTCCCTTGTAATAATCACGGATTAATTTTATCGATTTATCTCTACCTACTGTAATCGGGATTACCACTCCGGGAAAAAGAACTGTATTTCTGAGAGGCAGGATCGGGAGTACCTCCGGAACCTCCTCAGTGTTCATGGCTTCTTCGTCTTCTGAAGACATCAAAGGAATGAACTCTGCCTCAGAATCCATCAGGTCACTAAATGTAAATAAATTATTGTCCAATGATTTTTCCATGAATCAGCAACGTCAAAATGTCATTATTTCCCGGATTAAAAGCAAGGAAGGTAATATGACAAGATTTGTACCAGGAATAAAAAGGCACATTTACAGGTATTTATTTTTCAGGGTAAGATTGTAAACACTTGCCATCAGGTCTTTTTCGACATTATCAAAAACCTTGTCGCGCCGCTTGAAAACAATCTCTGCAACTTCAAGGGCTTTTTTCAAATTGTAATTGGTATGACCAGATGTTCCTCCCCAAGTGAACGAAGGAATAAAATTGCGTTGAAATCCGGCCCCAAAGACATTCGCATTGACCCCAACGACAGTGCCAGTGTTGAATAACGTGTCGATGGCACATTTGGAATGATCGCCCATGATGAGTCCGCAAAACTGTAAATGCGTATTGACAAAGGTTTGTTTGCCATAACTCCACAGTCGAACGTTATCGTAAGTATTTTTGAGATTTGACGTATTGGTATCTGCTCCGAGGTTACACCATTCGGCAATGACAGAATGGCCGAGAAAACCATCGTGAGCCTTATTTGAATATCCGAAAAAAACCGAATTATTAATCTCTCCACCAACCCTGCAGTATGGACCGACAGTAGTGGGACCATATATTTTTGCAGCCATTTTAACCTGGGCGCCTTCACATAAAGCAAAAGGGCCACGTATTACTGAACCTTCCATGATCCCGGCATCTTTTCCGATGTAAATTGGACCAGTTGAAGCATTAAGAACAGCGCACTCAATGCTTGCACCTTTTTCCACGAACACGTTCTCCTCTCCAAGTATCCGGTTCGAAGCATTAATTTTTTGAGATTTACGCCCCTTTGTAATCAGCTTGAAATCATCTGCTAATGCCATCTGATTTTTCGAAAAGATATCCCAGGTATGATTGATTTTCAATGGAGCTTCGGATATCACAATTTCCTCGATACCCTCCGAGGAGGTGTCGCCTACCCTATCAAGATCTGCAGCTGTAACATGAAGTGCAATAATGGTATCTCCATATACAACAGTTTGATTGGGCTTCATGACCTTGATCGCTGAAATGATTTCGTCATTCGGGCAAACCGATCCATTGATCAGAATATTTTCACTTTCCTTAATAATCGGGTATTTTACCGACAGGTATGGATCAGTCAACGATGATGTTTTTACTTTAAGTCGTTTTTCCCACTTTTCGCGAATGGTCAGGATTCCAATGCGAATATCTGCAACTGGCCTCATGAAAGTAAGAGGAAGAAGATTGGTTCGTACGATGCTCTCATCAAAGAGGATATAGTTCATGGCATTCAGAGATTACGAGGATTGGTTTCTTTTCTTATATGCAAATTTATGAATTTCACTATAAAAAAAGCCTCCATCGAAAAAAATGGAGGCTTTCTTTCCATGAATGTGTAAAAATCATTTCTCCGTTTTTTTATCCAGATGCTTTTGATAACGGCTCTTGAATTTATCAACGCGACCAGCAGTATCAACCAGTTTCATCTTACCGGTATAAAAAGGATGGGAAGTATGAGAGATCTCAAGCTTAATCAGCGGGTACTCAAGTCCATCTTCCCATACAATCGTTTCTTTCGTTTTCACGGTTGATTTAGACAGGAAGGCATACTCGTTTGACATGTCCTTGAAAACCACCAGCCTGTAATCTTTCGGATGAATATCTTTTTTCATTTTATCTCGGGTATTGATTATGAGGGCGCAAAATTAAGTATTTTTTTTGATTTTCAAACATTTTTATACAAGAAAATCGGATAGAAGGAAGTCCATGGTATCAACTCCATCAGCATAGTCCCACAGTTCAGGTTTATGTGCCTTTCCTGGAAGTATCGTACGTTTTCCTTTCATGCCTTGACTAACCACACATTGGATCTGCTCTTTGTCGGATTTAATCTGTTCAGAGACATTGCTTATTGCATTGTAGAATTCGAAATGAAGCACAGAAATCGGAGAGAGAATAGAGTCTATTTCTCTGATTAAAAGAAATCCGGAATCGTAGAATGGAATTTTATTGACCAAAAAGATTGATTTCCAGTAATCGTAATTATTTCTGTATTTAGGGTGATGCATCGCACCTGCAAAAGGTTCCATCGCATGGATCAACCTGGTGAAGTCATATCCGCATGGAACAAAAATTTTTGATACGCTCCTGCAACCCATGCCAAAATAGAGCATAATGTCGTCGGCAAGTCCGTTGAGTTCCTGATCGTTCTCATTTCCAGTTAAAACCGCGATGCTGTTTCTGTTTTTCCTGATAATGTGAGGATATTTCGAAAAATAGTGTTCAAAATACCTGGAAGTATTGTTACTGCCAGTTGCAATAATGGCATCAAACCGTGTTAAATGATGGTCTGTAAAAGATATCATCTTATTCCAGTGCGGATCCTTTTGGCCAAGAATATCTGCCAAAGCAGGAATTAAATGCCGGTCACCCGAAGAAACTTTCGCCAGAATGTGATGCCCTGACATCAGGACACATAGAAAATCATGAAAACCAACAGCTGGAATATTTCCTGCCATCACAACCCCGATTGTTTTCTTACCGGAGGTACGAGACAAGCCATCATTGTATGGTTTTAACCATCGATGAAGATTTGAACAGGACAAGGATTTTCCAAGTGAGAAAAGGGCATAGCGAATGTGTTCAGGGGTATACCAGGGGTTATCATTCAGCGCGCAGCTTACCGCATTCTGAATCATGGGATGATGATCAACGCTCAGGATTTCTCCCAGCCGGATAAAAGCATGTATGCGTTCTTCCAGCGATATTGCCTCATTCATGAGGCAAAGGTAAGGATATCGCTCACTTTTTACCCAAGAAAATTTATCCCTCCGCCAAACAGGTTTGCAAAAAAACTCATGTTCTGCCGAATATAACTGCATTTAAATAAATTCTGCTTTGCATTTTCATTATGATTCAGTATACGTTACAATTCAAGGAATTGATTTTCTGTTTTTTTTATTTTTGTTTTACATTGTTTTTCGTTTACTTTGTTCTTTATTTTTTATGGCTAAATAGATTCAAACTGCATACATCATTAAAAATCAATTTCTATGAAAAAACACAACTTCAATGCTGGTCCTTCTGTACTGCCACGGATTGCCGTCGAAAACTCAGCAAAAGCCATTTTGGACCTGAATGGTATTGGTTTATCGTTGTTGGAAATTTCTCACCGCAGCAAGGATTTCCAGGCAATTATCGATGAAACGATGTCACTTTTCAAAGAGCTTCTGCAGATTCCTGCAGGATACCAGGTAATTTTTTTAGGAGGAGGAGCCAGTCTGCAATTCTGCATGGTACCATACAACCTTCTCAATAAAAAAGCTGCCTATCTTGAAACCGGTGTGTGGGCTGAAAAAGCCATTAAAGAGGCAAAGTTTTTCGGAGAAGTGAATGTTGTCGCAAGTTCGAAAGATAAAAATTTCACTTATGTTCCCCAAAACTATACCATTCCTGCTGATGCTGATTATTTTCACATTACCACCAACAATACGATTTTCGGTTCTGAATTGCGCAAGGATTTGGATAGTCCCATTCCTCTTGTTGCAGATATGTCTTCCGATATTTTAAGCCGACCTGTTGATGTTGCCAAATATGTACTGATTTATGGCGGAGCCCAGAAAAACCTTGGACCCGCAGGCGCTACTTTTGTCATTATTAAAGAGGACATTTTAGGTAAAGTGGATCGTAAAATCCCATCCATGCTTAACTATGCAACACATCTGAAAGAACCCTCATTATATAACACTCCTCCTGTTTTTGCAATTTATACCTGCCTTGAAACGTTACGTTGGATTAAAGGTCTTGGTGGAGTAAAAGTGATGGAAGAGATGAACATCCGAAAGGCCAATCTGCTTTACGATGCAATCGACAACAGCAAAATATTTACCGGTACAGTTGAGAAGGATAGCCGTTCACTCATGAACATTTGTTTCGTGATGAAGGAGCAGTATAAGGATAAAGAAGATGCTTTCATGGAATTTGCCAAAACCAAAGGTATGCTTGGCATCAAGGGACATCGTTCAGTAGGCGGTTTCCGTGCTTCAACCTACAATGCCCTTCCGATCGAAAGCGTTCAGGCGCTGGTTGATTGCATGAATGAATTTGAAAAAAACAACATATAAATTTGTCAGGGTGTCGTGAGGGGCACCCTGTTAAAAAACATATCTTATGACAAAAGTTTTGGTTGCCACCGATAAACCTTTTGCTGCAATTGCAGTAAAGGGAATTCGAAAAGTTATTGAAGAGGCCGGATTTGAACTCGTGCTTCTTGAAAATTACACCAGTCAGGACGATTTTATCAAAGCTGTTGCCGATGTGGATGCAGTTATCATCCGCTCCGATAAAGCTGATAAAGCCGTCATTGAAGCAGGAAAAAATCTGAAGATCATTGTCCGGGCAGGTGCTGGTTATGATAATATTGACCTTCAGGCTGCCACAGCCAATGGTGTGGTTGCCATGAATACACCGGGTCAGAATTCCAATGCAGTCGCTGAACTTGCAGTTGGAATGATGGTTTATTATGCCAGGTGTTTTTTCAATGGAAAATCAGGATCAGAACTTCTGGGAAAGAAATTAGGTATTCATGCGTATGGTTATGTTGGGAAAAATGTTGCACGCATAGCAAAGGGTTTTGGAATGGATGTGTATGCCTTTGATCCATTTATTCCAAAGGAATCCATCGAGAAAGATGGTGTTAAATGGGTAAGTTCCGTTGATGAACTTTACAGCATCTGTCATTTCATTTCCCTGCACATTCCAGCCAACAGTCAAACTAAATTGTCCATCAACTGGACGCTGCTTTCCAAAATGCCCTCACCTGCATGCCTGGTGAATACGGCACGGGCTGAGGTGATCAACGAACAGGATTTATTAAAAATGTTCCAGGAACGTAAGGATTTTGCCTATTTAACAGATGTTGAGCCCACCAACAAAGCGGAAATTGAAGCTAATTTCAAAGCTAAATTTTTTGCCACACCCAAAAAGATGGGGGCACAAACAGAGGAAGCAAATATCAATGCCGGTATTGCAGCAGCAAAGCAGATAGTAAATTTTATAAAGAACGGTGATAAAAGCTTTCAGGTGAATAAATAACCAATTTAAATTGCCAAAAGATCATGGAAAACGAACACGAAAGACCCACTACTTTCTTCAGGTTTGAAGATCTGAGAATTTATCACAAGGCCCTCGAATATGTTGACTGGGTCTATTTGATGGCTAAAAACACGACGAACGATCCATTCATGAAATTGTTCTTTGAACGCTTTCTTACTTCAGCCAATGGCATTGCTCTGAATATAGCTGAAGGTTCTTCCAGAAATAAAAGCCAGTTCGTTTACTATCTAAAAATGGCAAAGAGTTCGGTCAGGGAATGTGTGGTTCTTTCAACCATCGCACAAAGCAGGGGTTTTATCAACAATGCTGCATATGATGATTCCAAAAACCATCTCATGGAAATGACCAAGATGATTGGTGCACTGATCGGTTCTTTACAACGCAGCGTGAAACCTGGAGAACAGGAAGATGATGATGATGCCGTTTCCTAACTCTTAATTCTACTATTTTATGGCCATTTTAAAAGCTTTCAAAGGTCTGAGACCTCCTGCCAGTATTGTGAAAATGCTGGCCTCCAGGCCTTATGATGTACTTAACTCGGAAGAGGCTCGAGAAGAAGCAAAAGGGAATCCTTACTCTCTCCTTCACATTATCAAACCCGAAATTGATCTTCCCGTTGAGCTGGATATTCATACACAACCTGTGTATGATAAAGCCAAAGAAAATTTCCTGAGCTTCCAGGAGAAAGGCTGGTTGGTTGCCGATAAGAAGGATCACCTTTATATCTATGCCCAAACCATGAATGGGAAAACCCAGTATGGCATTGTTGGATGCGCCGGTGTTGATGACTATATGAAAGGGATTATTAAAAAACATGAATTAACCAGGAAGGACAAGGAAGAAGACCGGATGAAACACGTTCGGATCACCAACGCCAACATGGAACCCGTTTTTTTTACTTATCCGGCTGTTCCTGCCTTAGATCAGATCGTTACCGATATAATAACACATCATTCCCCCATCTATGATTTTACTGCTGCCGATGGGGTCGGACATCATTTCTGGGTCATTGAGGATGATGCACAGATCATGCGGATCATTGAGCTTTTTTCCCAAATCCACTTTACCTATGTTGCCGATGGACATCACCGCACCGCCGCTGCCGCTCTTGTGGGAAATGAAAAAAAACTGAGCAATCCCAATCATTCCGGTAACGAAGAATACAATTATTTTCTGGCGGTTCATTTCCCCGACAACCAGCTGACCATCATCGATTATAACCGTGTGGTAAAAGATTTGAACGACCTGTCAAAAGAAGATTTTTTCCAGAAACTTTCGGATGTGTTCACCGTTGAAGAAAAAGGAATGGAGATCCTGAGACCCACGAAACTTCATAATTTCAGCATGTACTTTGAAGGCAAATGGTATTCGCTAACCGCAAAGCCTGGAATATACAATGATGCTGATCCAATCGGAGTGCTTGATGTAACGATCCTTTCGCACTTTGTTTTGGATGAAATCATGGGAATTAAAGACCTGCGGACATCCAACCGCATAGATTTCGTTGGCGGGATCAGAGGCTTGGGGGAATTGAAGAAACGCGTCGACAGTGGCGATATGAAGGTCGCTTTTGCACTTTACCCCGTATCCATGCAACAACTCATCAACATTGCTGATTCCGGCAACATCATGCCTCCGAAAACAACCTGGTTCGAGCCAAAACTACGCTCAGGACTTGTGGTTCATTCACTGGCATAAGCCCCTCGCTCAGGGTATGTTTTTATCAACCTGCTCAGTCATTCATGTACTCGGAGAACACGACCTGAAGATATGCTTTGCCTTCATTTACCATACTTTCTTTCAGGGTATCATTCTCAAACCACCTCCAGTAATAATAATCGGGACCTGCATCATAGACGAAATATCCGTTGGGTCTGATCCAGCCAACTCCGTCTTCAGTAGAATAATAGGCAAATTCAGGTGAAAAAGGATTGAGCAGATTTTTACTGTACCTGAAATCTTCGGATGGTATTCGCAACTGTGTCAATACAGTTGTTGGTAAATCATGCTGGTTGCCCAGTTTGTGCCAAACTTTACCTTTAAATTCATCACTGATAACATTGCCATATAAAAGCAATGGAATCTTATGGTATTCTTTTGACTGCGGATGCCAGTTGCGATAAGAGTTGTGGCTATGGTCTGCCACAATTATGAATAGCGTGTTGTCAAACCATTTTTGAAGTCTTGCTTTCCTGAAAAACTCACCCAAACAGTGATCAGTATAATATGCTGCATTGATATATTCCATTTCATTATCACCCCACTTAAGGGGTTTCGCGTAAGGCTGATCCCATGGAGAATGTGTGCTGATGGTGAAAAGAGTTGCAAAAAAAGGCTTCTTCATCGTACCCAAATCGTTCAACATATAATCGAGTATAAACTGGTCGTGAATACCCAGTTTCCCCTGTGGATAGGATTTAGGAAAATCATAAATTTCCATAATTTTATCAAATCCATTATACATCATATAGCTTTTCATGTTCCCATAGATCAGCTGTCCGCCAAAATAGAATGAGGTGGAATAGGAATTTTTCTCAAGGACATGCACCAAACTTGGAAGTTTGACAAACTTATCCGGCTGAACGGTAGCAGAAGATACCGGATGGGCTGGGAAACCACCAAAGATGGATGCCATACCCTGCTCGGAACGGGAACCCGTAGCATAGATCTCTCTAAAAAGAATTCCATCCTTCTCCAGTTTTTTAAATTCCGGAGTAATACCGGGTTCTCCTCCAAGGCCCTCGATCAGGTCGGCCGACCAGCTTTCGAGGATCAGGAGCACAATATTCGGACGGGTTGTTTTCAGGATGTTCAGGGTTGTATCCTTTGATGAAGCATAAACCGATTTAACAATAGCCTCAGCTTTTTCCTTATCCATAAAGAGATATGGATTTTTATTAAAATTCGGAAGATTCTCGAAAATACTGATATATAAATTAAATGCATTGTTTACAGCGGCAATATTCAAAATATTATGTTCAGAATAGTAGGATTCACTCTGGTTGACAGGAATCTGCTGAACTCCGCCTCTCATGCCAACAAATAACAAAGGAGGTACAATGACAAAGAATGCCAAGGAAAGCCAGATATTCCTTTTTATGTGAATCAGGTCAAAATAGAAAAACTTCAGGTAACCCCACAAACCAATAGAAAATAAAAACAGAAGTATAAGGATAAGAAGAAAAAAGGTCCCTGTCTCCGAAGAATAGTAAATTTCAGAAGGATGGCTCAGGTACTTGATTACTTTAAAGGAAATTTTCGTTTTCCATTCTGCATAAATGCCCATTTCACCAACTGCCAATAAAGAATATCCAAAAAGAATGATCCCGGTATATGCTTTATTTACATAGTTTAGGTACCGTGGGCTCCAGATGGATTGAATGACCAAAAGAAAAAACGGGAAAACCAGGATATAACAGGTGGTCGCCAGATCAAGTTTGATGGAATACCAGAAAACCTCAGCTATTTCAAGCAACCGGATATTCTCAATCCGAATTATCTGCAGGTAAAAAAGAAGGAACAGGAGTCTCGAAAGGTCAAAGAACAAGATCCAAAACAAGAGTTGCCTGAGCAGGGAATGGAGAATTCTTTTCATGATTCATAAAAACTGCAAAGGTAATTTTTCCCGGTTTATCAGACAATTAGTACCTTTGTTTGAATATAATGGTTATTTCATGAACATTCCTGAAAACTTGTTGTATCTGAAAAAACAGATTCCTCCTCAAGTGAAACTTATTGCTGTCTCCAAATTTCAGTCTCCAGAGGATATTATGCAGGCTTATCATGCAGGACAACGTGTTTTCGGAGAGAATAAAGTCAGGGAGCTTGTTGCCAAGCAACCAGTTCTGCCTGGGGATGTGGAATGGCATTTTATTGGTCATTTGCAATCCAATAAAGTGAAATATATTGCATCGTTTATTCACCTTATTCACAGCGTTGACAGTCTCAATCTTCTAAAGGAGATCAATAAGGAGGCGATCCGGCATCATCGGATAATTGATGTGCTGCTTCAGTTTCATATTGCCAGAGAGGAATCCAAATCCGGAATGGATCTGGATCGATGCAAGTCCCTGATGGAGTCAGATGCATTTCGTGATTTTCAAAATATCCGGATTACTGGAGTAATGGGTATGGCAACCTACACCGATGACCTGGAAATGATTAAGATGGAATTCGGCCACCTGAAAGATATTTTTACTACTCTAAAGGAGAATTATTTTCATCATGTTCCGACATTCTGTGAAATATCCATGGGAATGTCGGGAGATTACACGATAGCCATTGAACAAGGAAGTACAATGGTGAGGATTGGTTCAGCAGTTTTTGGGGATTCAACATACTAAAACCATCACATAAAATCCTGAACAATGAAAAAGGCAGTCTTGAGCACAATCATTTTGTCGCACCTGTTCTTATCGGCTTTTTCACAGACACCGTTACCCAGGAAATGTTATATGCACCTTAAAGGGGCCATCAATAAAGAGCTCCCGTTGACCATTGACCTTGTAAAAATAAGCGACAGCCTTTATTGCGATTATTCCTGTGACAAATCGGCATTTGAACAGAGCAATTGTACTGCTCCAATTGGAGACATTGAATCTGTTTCCGGAAAGATGACCGGTGTGGACTCATTCCAGTGGAAATCAATGTTCAATGATGATGGTCCCTGTTTTAAAGGTCGTTTCACCAGTGAACAAAAACTATCCGGATCCTGGGTATGTGGCAAAAATGGCGAAATGTTTTCTTTTGAAGCAACTGAAAAGTATCCAGCTGGAAGCATTCCATTCAATCTTCATTACCTGAAAGAGAAAAAAACGCTGACCACAAAACTTGACTCCCCCGCTGCCTCCATTCAACTTGCCCTTCTGATGCCGGCGGAAGCCGGCAATGCTGCAATTTCTGATACTCTCGGGAATATTATCCTACAGTTCTTTTCGGATAAGCTTAGTCACGATTCAACTCCGGATGGGATTCTGAACAGCATGAAAAAGCGTTTTTTCGAAAACTATCTTAACAGCAATGAGTCTTCGTTTGAGGCAAAGACCGGTGGCCCCAACCAGAACTGGGAATTGCTGAAATTCATGCACATTCTCCATAATGCAGATTATGTTGTATCATTTTATATACTTAGCTATGCATTCACAGGGGGTGCACACGGACTGGAAACCCAAGAATATGGTGTGGTTGATCTTAAGAAGGGTAGGCTGTTGCAACTTCAGGATATTTTCCGGGAAAATTATGAGAAGGATCTTTCCCTCCTATTGACGAAAAAGTTACATCAAATTGCCAATCTGCAGGATTCTCAAAAATTATCTGAGGCAGGCTATTTTATGGATGAGATTAAACCGATAGAAAATTTTTACCAAACCGGAAAAGGAATTGGTTTCTTCTACAATCATTACGATATTGCCCCATATTCATTTGGTTCAACAGATATATTTCTAACCCTTGAAGAGCTGAGGGATCTCCTTAAATGACATTTCTTCCCGGTGCATCAATCAACTCCTGATTTATCGTCATACCAATACGAGGAATCGAGCATTATCATTCGTTTTTCTGCACGGATGAAACGATCTTTTCCATGGATGTCCTTGACTACTTTAACCTTTTCAAACCCACACGATTGTAATAATAGTTGAATTTCACGTCCAAACTTCTCGTGTATTTCGAAGTAGATCAAACCAGGGTTTGCCAGATTTGTTTGTGCAAAGCCAACAATGGCTTTATAAAAACGCAAAGGATCATTATCCGGTACGAATAATGCAGCTGTAGGCTCATATTCTCTGACATTTGATGGCATTGTGCTTTTTTCACTTTCCAATACGTAGGGAGGATTACTGACGATCAGGTCAAAAACAGGTAACGTAGCAGATTCGGTCGTGTTAAGAATATTGATTTTACAAAAATGAACTTTACAGTTATATCGGTTTGAATTTTTTTGAGCCAAATCAAGTGCATCTGGAGAAATATCAATGGCTGTAATCCGTGAATAGGGAAAGGAAATGGAAAGATAAATGGCGATTGAGCCCGAACCTGTTCCGATATCGAGAATGGTAAAATCCTGGTAGTTTCTATTGGAATTTTCCGTTTTTATCAGAAGGCATAATTCCTCGGTTTCTGGACGAGGGATCAGAACAGATGAATCTACAGAAATTTCGCATCCGTTAAACCAACTCTTACCCAATATATATTGTATTGGCCGATATTGCCTGAGTTCGTTCAATGCCAAACTGAATTTTTGATAACATTCTTCCGGGATAATGGCATCCGGATTGATATGGATCATGGGCTTAGTCCAACCAAGAATGTTCTCAAAAAGCATGTAAACATATTGATTTATTTCATTCGGGGGATAACAGGCAGAAAGTGAATCCCTGAATTCCTTAACAACATTCCTTACAAAATATTCCTGATTTTTCATGTTCCGAAGTTAAAAATAAAAGTAATTTAGCTAACGTATGTCTGAAACCGATTCGTACTTGTCTATTGCCAATGAATCCCGAGGTGTCTACAGGGAAAAGGCCAGTAAATTTATTGCCATTGCTATACCGGTTAATTCTGAATCCAAGATTAAAGAAAACCTCGAAGCAGTTCGTAAAGAATTCTACGATGCCAGGCATCATTGTTTTGCTTACCGGATAGGATATGAGAACCATCTTTACCGTGTCAATGATGATGGAGAACCATCCGGTTCCGCAGGAAGACCGATATACGGGCAAATCCTCTCCATGAATTTATCGGATGTGTTGGTCGTGGTGGTTCGGTATTTTGGAGGTACTAAACTTGGGATTCCAGGGTTGATCAATGCTTATCGAACTGCGACGCGTGAAGCATTGGAGAAGGCAGAAATCAGAACCAAAATCTTAACTGTTCAACTGGATATCGTCTTTGACTACCCAAGCATGAATGAAGTCATGCGAATCATCAAGGAAGAGGCAATACAAATTATCGGGCAGCAGTCTGACGTACGATGTTCCCTTCGGATTTCCGTGAAAAAAAGCAAAATGGAAATGGTTTATCTCCGATTAAACAAACTCAAGAACCTATCTATATCATTACATGAATGAGCATCTGCTTGATTTGAAATTTATAATCAGTCTGTTTTTGATTTAGAAAAACCTTGATTTTGCTAACTATTTGGGCGATAAGCTTCATGAAATTTAGAATCACTTCAAATAATGCAAAGATTCGTGGTTTTTATGATCATCAAGACTCTGACAGATTGAAACATAGGTTCTGCAAGGTGCACCTAATTATATCATGATTTTACTTTTTTCTACTCTTTTTTTTCAATAAATCAAGCCTAAAATATTTTTTTTTTAAACTTTTTTTTCGAAAATTTGTTAATTAAATCAAGCTTTCCTACTACCGTAAATTTTGGCTTGCGGACAAAATTTATCACCTTGATAATTAATTAATTATAAGAAACAGACCGATAACATCTTCAAGGTAATTTGAATTAATGGAAAAGAACGCAATTGAAGTTTGGGAAAATTGCCTCAAAGTCATCAAAGATAATACCAACTATCAGAGTTTTAAAACATGGTTCCTGCCCATTAAACCTGTTAAACTGAAGGAGCATGTTCTGACCATTCAGGTTCCAAGCCAATTCTTTTATGAGTGGCTTGAAGAACATTATATTGGTCTGTTGAAAAAAACCATTAAAAAAGAGTTGGGATCTGATGGCAGATTGGAATATAGCATCATTGTCGACAATTCCGATCATGAACCAGGTCCCTATACCATCAATATTCCTACCAGCGAAAAGAAAGCCACAGCCAATCCACCGGTATCCATGCCAATTGATTTAAACAGAGGTACTTCAAAGGAAATACCTAATCCGTTCATTATTCCTGGCTTAAAAAAAATCAAAGTTAACTCCCAATTGATAGAGAGTTATTCATTTGATAATTTTATTGAAGGAGATTGCAACCGGTTGGCACGATCTGCTGGTTTTGCTGTAGCCAACAATCCAGGCAAGACCGCATTCAACCCACTATTAATATACAGTCAAACAGGACTTGGAAAAACGCACCTCTCGCATGCCATCGGGTTACAGATAAAGATTAATTTTCCTGAAAAAACTGTTCTTTACGTAACCACCGATCAATTTATCAACCAATTCATTGATTCTGTAAAGAACAACAACCAGAATGATTTTATTCATTTCTACCAGATGATTGATGTCCTGATTATCGATGACATTCACAATCTGGCAGGAAAAGAGAAGACACAAGATGTATTCTTTCATATATTCAATCATCTTCATCAGAAAAGCAATCAAATCGTACTTACCTCTGATAAGCCACCTGTAGAAATGAAAGGCATTGAGCCCCGGCTTCTTTCCCGTTTCAAGTGGGGGCTTTCCGCAGATTTACAAATTCCAGATCTGGAAACCCGTATTGCCATTCTTCATAAAAAATTATACAATGACGGGATTGAAATTCCGAATGAAGTTGTGGAATACCTTGCTTACAGTATCAACACCAACATCCGGGAACTTGAAGGCGCTCTCATTTCACTGTTGGCGCAATCCTCCCTGAATAAAAAGATCATTACCCTGGAACTTGCCAAACAGATGATTGACAAGTTTGTTAAAAATACTTCTCGGGAGATCTCTATCGATTACATTCAAAAAGTGGTTTGTGATTATTTCAATATCCCGGTAGAGATGATCCATTCGAAAACCCGGAAACGCGAGATCGTTCAAGCCCGTCAATTATCCATGTATTTTTCTAAAAAACATACTAAAGCATCATTGGCCAGCATTGGTCTTCATTGCGGAAATAAAGATCATGCCACTGTCTTACATGCCTGCCGGACTGTAAATAATTTGGTAGAAACCGACAAGCAGTTCCGCCAATTTGTCGAAGAATTGGATAAGCGCATTAAACTGTAAAATCCGCGTCGGTCTTGATGAAGATTCTTTTTGTTTGCACCGGAAACATCTGCCGGTCTCCTTTGGCTGAAGGCATCCTAAGACAAAAAATTGCTCAACTAGACTTACCTGTGGAGGTTGATTCTTGTGGGTTTGAAGCATTTCATGCCGGTGACACACCAGATGACCGTGCAAAATCAGTGGCTTCAAAACGCGGTATTGATATCTCATCCCATTTTGCCAGATTGTTTAATAAACGGGATTTTGATCACTTTGATAAAATCTACGTGATGGATTCTTCGCATTATAGTAACGTGATGCGTGTTGCACGAAATGATGACGACAGGCAAAAGGTAGATTACGTCATGAATGTGCTTTATCCTGAAAAAAATCTGCCTGTTCACGATCCCTGGTATGGAAATATCAATGATTTTGAAAAAATTTATATTCAATTGGACGAAGTTTGTGAGCAAATTGCCCGCAACCTGGTAACAGAAATTTCCGATCCATGACTTCCCATCAATGTGATATTCCTGATGGTTCAACCATTGAAAAGGCTGCTGAACAGATTGGGTACTATGTGAACCGAACTGCAGTATTGACATCGAGTACAATAAACCGTATACTGGATGCAGAATTATTTTTCAAATGTGAGAATTTTCAGAAAGTCGGCGCTTTTAAAGCAAGAGGTGCCACGAATGCAATCTTATCCTTATCAAAAGAAGAACTTGTCAAAGGTGTCGCTACACACTCTTCAGGGAATCATGCCCAGGCATTGTCATGGGCAGCATCGCAGGTCGGCGCCAAAGCCTATATTGTCATGCCATCTAATTCCGCAAAAGTCAAGATTGAAGCGGTTAAAGGATATGGAGGATCAATCACTTTTTGTGAACCAACCCTGGCCTCAAGGGAAGAAACTCTGGCAGTTGTCATGCGTCAGACAGGAGCCACGGAGATTCATCCCTACAACGACATCCGGGTCATTGCCGGACAAGCTACTGCTGCACTGGAACTGATTCAGGATATTGGTGGATTAGATATCCTCCTGACTCCTGTTGGAGGAGGAGGTTTGCTTAGTGGCACCTCTCTTTCTGCCTACCATTTTTCCCGAAACACAAAAGTAATTGGCACCGAGCCAGAACAGGCCAATGATGCCTGGAAATCCTTTCATGAAAAGAGGCTAATCCCTTCAGTGCATCCCGACACCATTGCCGACGGCTTACGAACCTCCCTGGGTTCCATCACTTTCCCCATCATTCTTGATCACGTTCATGACATCGTTACTGTCAGCGAAAAGACGATCGTTGATGCGATGCGATTTTTATGGGAGCGGCTGAAAATACTTGTCGAACCTTCGTCTGCTGTGCCATTTGCTGCCATATTGGAACGAAAGGTCAACATTGCTCATCAACGTGTGGGCATCATCATTTCCGGAGGGAATGTTGATCTTGACACTTTACCCTGGATCTCACATGAATAAAGGGAAACTATATTTAATCCCTACGCTTCTGGCCGATATTTCTCCGGATCATGCATTGCCGCTTTCCACGCTGGAGGTCATCAGACGCCTTGATTATTTTATCATCGAAGAGCTTCGCACAGCCCGTCGTTTCCTAAAAAAAGCTGGAATTCAAAAGCAAATAGAGGATATTGAATTCAATATTTACAATGAGCACACGAAGAATAAAGATCTTCTCCCCTACCTGAATCCCGCATTGGAAGGTCATGATATTGGTCTCTTGTCAGAAGCAGGCACTCCGTGCATTGCCGATCCCGGGCACCTTCTTGTTGAGTATGCACATCAACTAAATATTCGCGTAATACCACTTCCCGGTCCCTCTTCCCTTTTTCTTGCATTGATGGCATCGGGTTTCAACGGACAAAATTTCTCATTTGTTGGTTATATCCCGATTGAACGGAATCTCCGGATAAAAAGAATCAGAGAGTTGGAAAAACTAGTGCGGGAGAAGGATCAGACACAGATATGCATTGAAACGCCTTACCGGAATAATCAGCTTTTTGCAGCCATTACAGAGATTTGCCAGAATGATACGCGACTTTGCCTTGCAGTCAATATGACAGCTGAAAACGAATGGATTGCTGTGAAAAGTATCCGGGAATGGAAAAAAGAAAAACCTGACCTGAACAAGCAACCTGCTGTGTTTTTACTTTATCATTAAAGATCATCCCTTTTTGTAACAAACCTTTCCTACCTTCGTCTAAGAATTGTTTTATCGATCACTTCATCCCGCATAAACTTGGAAACAGTATTATCAATCAATCGGTTATCGAAACGGTATGGAAAAATTCAGGCCGTCAAAGAACTCTCCATTGAAGTAAAAAAAGGACAGGTCTTTGGAATTTTAGGTCCCAACGGAAGTGGTAAAACCACAACACTCAGCATAATCCTTGATTTGCTGAAAGCTGATGATGGGGAATTTAAATGGTTTGGGGAGATTCCTACAAAAGAATGCCGAAAGCGGATTGGATCTGTCATTGAAAGTCCAAACTTCTTTCCCTACCTCACCCCTGTGCAAAATTTAAAGATAGTTGCCGACATCAAGGACATGGATTACGGCGATATCGAACGGGTGTTGACTTTAACGGGACTTTTTGAACGCAGGAATTCGAAGTTTAAAACCTATTCCTTTGGCATGAAGCAACGCCTCGCCATTGCTTCCGCCTTATTGGGAAGCCCTGAAGTACTCATTCTGGATGAGCCCACCAATGGTTTAGATCCACAGGGGATAGCCCAAATACGTGAACTGATATTGCAGGTCGCTGCCCAGGGAATAACCATCATCATTGCATCTCACCTCCTGGATGAGGTTCAGAAAATCTGTAGTCATGTTGCCGTGCTCGATAAAGGGAAACGACTTTTTTCCGGAGAAGTTAAAGATGTCCTCGCGATTTCTGATTCATTCGAACTTTCCTCTTCGGATATGACAGGCCTTGAGAAGGCCATTTTACAGCATCCCATGTACCGGTCGTCTGAGAAAAACGGAAATCTACTCCAGGTTTATTTCAAGGGAGAGATCAACCCCGGAGAGCTAAATGAATTTCTCCACAAAAACGGAATTTTGCTCAATCATCTTGCTGAGCGTAAACGCAGCCTCGAACAACATTTTCTTGAACTTTTACAAAACAACACATGAACAAACTACTCCACATAGAATTCAAAAAGATCCTGACCTATAAAACATTCTGGATCCTTTTCGGTTTATATTTCGTTTTTCTGCCCATTGGAATTTTGCTTGCTGAATTTATGATCAACAATATGGTTGACAATATAAATAAACATACTCCCATCCCCCTGCCCCATGTTGCCATTTATTATTTTCCGGATGTCTGGCAGAACTTCGCATTTTTTGCCTCCATCCGGTATGTTTTAATTTTCCCGGCAATTGTGATTATCATACTAATAACCAATGAATTCACTTTTAAAACTATCCGTCAGAATATCATTAACGGGATGAGTAAGGCAGAATTCCTCCGGTCGAAGTTGCAGATCATTCTGCTGATGGCTTTATTTGTAAGTTTAATTCTTACGATCAGTGCATTCATTGTTGGGTTGTTTCATTCCGGAACAAGCGATATCACTTTCTTTTCCAAAGGAATTCCATTTATGTTCGGTTTTTTCGTATCGCTTTTTTCGTTCCTGATCTATGCTTTCTTCTTTGGATTTATGTTGCGTAACACCGGGTTGGCAATTGGGCTTTTCACTCTTTATACGCTTATCATTGAGCCGATTATTTCAGGTCTTCTCCGTAGCCCGCTTCTTTTCAAGAACACAATATATAATTTTCTGCCCATAACTTCAGCCATCCGTGTAACAGAATACCCGGCGGTTCCGGTGTTAAAAAAAGTGATGGGACTTGAGTTGCAAAGCGGGATCAGCCTTATTTCATTGGGAGTTCCACTACTTTATTCGGCTTTAATGATCGGCATCGTCTTCTGGGTGATGTCGAAAAAAGATTTGTAAGTTATGCTCCGTAACGCTTACGGGTAGCCCATTCTGCCGTCAGTAAGCCAAGAATAAAGAGAAACAGCCATGGATTTCCGATCAGATCGCTATATCGTTTTTGAACGGTAGAAACCGAGTGAATGTCCTGTCTGGTTGAAATCATCTGAAATAGTTTATTTAACTCGTCACGGTGAACCATTTGACCGTCGTGTGCTTGTGCTATCCGGTACAGAAGGTTATGGTTGGCCAGGAGGTTAAGTGCCTCTACGTTCAGCGGAACGATCGCAAATGAACCTGATTTTGTATATGTATTTTTCCCCACAGTGACAGAGCTTGAATAGGTATATTCCCCTACTGGAAATTGTCCGGCATTGAGGAAATAGGCTTTGTCTGTTTTACCGAAAATAAAAGGGAAGTTGTTATTGTTCTTATCCGTGATCACCAGATTTACATCAGGTTTATTGATCAATTCATAAGCAGCATTGTACACTTCTGCATTGAATTCCACTGCTTCGTTCTCCTGGATTCTGGGATTCACATTGATTCTGAAAAAGCTTTTATCGGCTTTTACTGAGAGGTATTGTACGATTTTATTGATCAATCTGTCAAAAGTCTCGTGGTTGGATTGCTGGATGTAATTGGATAGTCTCCATCTCCACAAATTTTCACCGGCAATAACACCGATTTTTTTCTCAGAAGATGGAAGAAACATGATCAGAGGAAGCCGGGATGAAACCGCCCCTATCTTTTGATAAAACAGAGCATCCGTCAAAGGGCCAAACTGATAGGCACCAAAAGGGCTGAGCAATGGCGGGAGGTCTTGAAAAACAGGAATTTCCTTTGATTCCATTGTAAATAGTGAAAACCCGGGATTACTAATAGCTTGTGCCTCGATAAAGGCAGATCTGGAAGCAGAAACAACCAAACCGGTCTTCAGGTTATTAAAAGCATTGTAATCGGTTTGAGATCCCAAAATGAAAAGCAAGGATGACTTCCCGGAAAAAACAGGTGCAAGGTTTGATACGCCGGCAATGGAAGGTAGTTGATTTAAAATGATCAGGTCGTATTGATCAAGATTAAGTGGCAGTTTACTGACATGAAAAATGTCAACCAAAAAGCGCGAGGAGCCATCGAGGGCTTGCTGGAAAGCCATAATATCGGGATGAGGAGCGCCATAGAGCAATGCGATTTTTTGCCGGCTATCAAGAACCTCAATAAAAATATCATGGGCATTATTGGTTTCACTTGCCTCTCCCGGCATCGGATCAACACATATGGTATACCGTTGCATTCCATTCTCCAGTGCCTGCAGCAACACGGGTATTTTAATCCTGTCCTTTTCTTCTGTTGATCTTATCTCCTTTTTGAAAAGCTCTTGTGCACCTTTTTTAACTCTGACAATGGTTGAAGCGCCCTCACATTTATTCAGTTCAATCCAGATTTCCAGTGGGAAACTATCTCCTTTATAAACTGTCTTGCTGAATATTGTTTTTTTCAAAATGATATCTTTATTGAGCAATGTATCCCCAAGTGCTACCGTATAGATCGGAAAAGTTATTTTTTGTGCAGCATAGAAGGGATCAGAACCATGATTGTATATCCCATCGGTAGCGATGATGATGGCTCCAATATTGCAGTTGGAGTACCTTGTTTCAATTTCGGTCCAGAAAGAAGAGATATCGGTCTGTTTAGATGGGAACTGTCCATTAAAATTCCGACTGAGTTTATCTCCAAAAGAGTAAACCCTGACCTCAAACTTTTCCTGCAGTTTTTTGATAAAGGCAGCAATTTGACCTGGAAATTCATTGTGGTAATACGTCGAATCTTTAATCAGCACCAATGATTCGGAATTATCTACTCCAATTACTATAACTGGTTTCTCAATCGTTTCGGAGTTTCGTTTTATCAGTGGGGAGAGCAACAAAAAGGAGATCAGGGATATTGTCAGAAAACGAAAAAAAATCAAGACCCACAGCAGTCGTTTGCTAAGTTCAAGCTTTTTCTCGCGGTAGTAAAGCGAAAAGGCATAAACCGCTCCCAGTAAAAAACTCAGGAGAGTAAGCCAAAGAGGGTATTCAGAAACAACAGACAAGCTTGGATTATTGATCAGGTATGTAGGCCACCGCAGACCGTAATGGCCTGTCCGGTTATGTAGGAGCTCAAATCAGATGCCAGAAAAAGGGCAAGGTTTGCAACGTCGTCAGGTGTTCCGGCACGTTTCATGGGAATATCAGAGGCCCATTTATCTTTATATTCCTGGGGAAGTTTAGCGGTCATTTCCGTATCGATGAATCCAGGAGCAATGGCATTGCAGCGAATATTCCTGGAACCGAGTTCCTGTGCAACAGCTTTTGTAAATCCTATGATTCCGGCTTTGCTTGCCGAGTAATTGGACTGACCGCCGTTTCCTTCTATTCCTACGATGGAACTCATGTTTATGATGGAACCGAAGCGTTGCTTTATCATGGACTTCTGAATCGCTTTGGTCAGGTTAAAGACCGATTTCAGGTTGACATTGATAACCATATCCCAATCCGCTTCCGACATGCGTAACAGAAGATTATCCCTGGTGATTCCAGCATTGTTCACCAGCGTGTCGATGGTTTGAAAATCGATGAGTACCTGATTGATAAGATGCTCGCTTCCGGAGAATGAACTGGCATCGGATGAATATCCCTTGGCTTTAATACCATATCCCGAGAGTTCTTTCTCAAGGAGTTGTGATTCATCATTATATTCAATATCAGAAAAAGCAACATTTGCACCATGAGCAGCAAATTTCACGGCAATCGCTTTGCCAATTCCGCGATTTGCCCCAGTAATTAAGGCAGTTTTTCCTTCGAGTAGTTTCATAAAGTTTCTTCTTTATGTGCAAAGATAGCAAGATTTTAAATCCATTTAACCAGATTAAAATCCTGCCTATGGGGCAATAGCGCGCTCTTTGGGAAAAGACGGAAAACAAAATCATACACTCCCGCCTGATTGATTTGAATATCACAGGCAAATGAAACAATGTTTTTATCTGTTCTGATCAGATTCATTTCCTCAATAAAAGAAGGTTCTTTCACCTCATCGTTTACTTTTTTTCCAAAAAGCACTTCAATTCCAACATCCGTACCGGAAAGTTCATTGAGATCCAGGATAATCTCTGCCCTGAAAGATTCACCCAACTCAAGTGGTTTCTGATTTGAATCCGGAATCTTCACCGATACCACTTCAATACTCTCCCATCCTCTTAAGACTTTCCTCTTCCAGCTTGCAATGTGACGGGCCATTTCATAATTCTTCCCGGTCATGATCCGTGAGCGTTTAAACAGTTTCCCGTAATACTGACGCACATAATCATCCAACTGTCGTTTCATGGTAAAATGAGGAGCTATTTCGGAGATGGTATTTTTGATGTATGAGACCCATTTTACAGGTACTTTTTTTGCGTCTGTATCATAATAGTAAGGAATGATCTCTTCTTCCAGGATAGTATAAATGGTTTCCGCATCCAATTCATCCTGAAAATGGGCATTATCGTATGTGTCCATTTCCTGTAATGCCCATCCGGCATTTTGTTTGAAGCCTTCTGCCCACCAACCATCGAGCACACTAAAGTTAACTACACCGTTCATCACGGCTTTTTCCCCACTCGTCCCTGATGCCTCGAGCGGACGGGTTGGTGTATTCAACCAGATATCAACACCCCGGATGAGGTACTTGGCGAGTTCAATATCGTAATTTTCGACAAAAAGGACTTTTCCGAGAAATTCAGGCATCCTGGAAATCTCAACAATTCTTTTAATAAGATCCTGCCCGGCTTTATCGTTAGGATGTGCTTTCCCTGCGAAGAGGAATTGAACAGGTTTTTCTTTGTTGTTCACAATCCTCGACAACCTGTCGAGGTTACTAAAAAGTAAATGTGCTCGTTTATAGGTGGCGAACCGACGTGCAAACCCTATGGTTAAAGCTTCCGGCCGGGTAGCTTCACGGATTTTGAAAATCAGTTTCGGATTTTCATGACGTTTGGTCATGTCATGATAGATCCGCTGGAGAAGGTATTCATTCAATTGATCTTTCTGTTTTAATTTTGTCCTCCAGATGATTTCATCATCCACATTATGAATGCGTTTCCAGTATTCCGGATTGGATTGGTCTTCGAGAAAATCTTCTCCGAATTCCTTGATGTACAGTTGCTGCCATGACTTTGCTGTCCAGGTAGGATAATGAACCCCATTGGTCACATAACCAATGTGTAACTCCTCAGGATAATACCCTGGATATAACTTACTGAACATATCCCGGGTTACCCTTCCATGGATACGGCTTACTGCGTTAATTTCCTGAGATAATTTTGCTGCAAGAATACTCATTGAGAACTTTTCGCCAGGGTCGTTTTCCTGCATTCGTCCCAGATTCATGAATTGTTCCCATTTGATGTTGAGTTGATCCGGGTAATGGGATAAATAGCGACGCAGCAAATCCTCAGAGAAAGTATCATGACCTGCGGGAACAGGTGTATGAGTCGTAAAAAGGGTGGATGAGCGCACTACTTCCATGGCCTGTGGAAAAGTAAGTTTTTCGTTCTGAATCAATTTCCGGAGCCGTTCCAGTCCAATGAAGGCGGAATGACCTTCATTGCTATGAAATACATCGGGTTTGATTCCCATGGCTTCCAGCAAACGGATTCCTCCGATGCCAAGAAGCAGTTCCTGCCGCAACCGGTTTTCAATATCCCCGCCATATAACTGATGTGTAATCACCCTGTCGGAATCCTGGTTTTCTTCGATATCCGTGTCCATCAGGTACAAGGGTACCCTTCCGACGTCGACCCGCCAAATCTTGGCATACATGGTTCTACCGGGCAGGGCAAAAGTAACTTTCAACCAGTTTCCCTGTTCATCACGAATGGGAATGAGGGGAAGATGGGTAAATTTCTGCGGTGAATATTGGGCAATCTGGTCTCCGAAAATTGACAGGGTTTGCTGGAAATAACCATACCGGTATAACAAACCGATCCCCACGATATTTACATTTGAATCACTGGCTTCTTTCAGATAATCCCCGGCCAGCAGCCCTAACCCCCCTGAAAATATTTTAAGGGTATCGTGCAACCCATATTCCATGCTAAAATAGGCTACCATCTCGTCCGGTTTATCAGCTGCTTTGGCCATATAGGCATCAAATCGGTTTGTCACACTCTTAAGCTTGTTAACGAACTTCTCGTTCGTGCTTAAGTCTTGTAATTCCTGATAGCTTAGTGCCTCGATCAGGGCAATCGGATTAAATTTCAGGTCGTACCAGCGTTGTTTATTCATCATTTCAAACAGCTCTGATCCTTCATAATTCCATGACCACCATAAATTCTTTGAAATGCGTTCAAGACTCCTGAGATTCTCAGGCAGGCGTGGCTGAATGAGTACTTTTTTCCATTCCGGTTTAATGTTCAGCAGGCCTTTAAAAGCGGTGTTAAGCACCTGTGGCTGTTTCCCGACAAAAAGATCAGCACGGGTCAATGTGGCATCAAGAGCATGAGAATAGGCCTCTTTGTAATGTAAGACAAGATTCTTCCACAATGCTGAGCGGGAAATCTCATAGGCTTTGATCCTGATTTTAATGATCTCCTTTTCAGTTTTAGCCGAACATTGCAATACATTCTTTACAATCTCATCAACTACTTCAGCATCATTATCATCAGTTCGTTCGATGACAGCGGTACAATCCTTTATGGTTGGGTATAGTTCTTTGATCCACTGTCCGAAACCAGCCAGTGTAGTGGTAATCGTTGGTATATGAAAAGCAAGACTTTCCAAAGGAGTATAACCCCAGGGTTCATAATAGGATGGAAATATGGAGCCATCAAACCCGATAAGCAGATCATAATAACTCAGGTTAAAAATGCCGTCAGAGCCATTGAGATAGGCCGGAACAAATATGATCTTTACCTTGTCTTCCGGTCGGTTAAGAAGACCACATTCTTTAATTTTCCGGAGGATCCAGTCGTTCTCAGGTTCATGCAAGCCATGTGTGAGATACTCTTCATTTCGGGGATAGGAAAAATCCTTCTTTGCCATGCGCTCCAATAATTCTTTTCTTGGGCCGAACTGATATGCAGGAACTGTAATAAATGCGACAATGGTTTGTTGAAGTTTGCCTTGCTTGTTCAATTTTCCCATGGAATCGATAAAAAGGTCAATCCCCTTATTCCGGTATTCGTACCGGCCGCTGTTAATCACCATGATACTACCTCTCGATAGTTGCTGCCCAAGCAATGCTTCGGTCACTTCAAAAAGTTTATTCCGGGCGGCTGCGCGTTTTTCGACATAGTGTTCCTTCACCGGCACAAATGAATCTTCAAAACCATTCGGGGTAAGCATATCTACCTCTTTCTCTAAGAACTGCCGGCATTCATTGTTGGTTATTGCACTCACCGTGGTAAAGCTGTCAGCCTCTTCGGCCGATAGCTTTTCGAGTGAAAACTTGGCTACGACCCCAAATTGTTTGGCAACTGATTCCCCGTTATATTTTTCAATGTTCTTATACAGAGGCAGGCCATTTCCGGCTATGCAACGACCAATTACCGTTGCGTGCGTTGTAAAAACCGTGCCCACCTGAGGCACCCGCTCTTTCAAATACAAAATGCCGGTACCGGTCATCCATTCATGAAACTGTGCAATGATCCGGTCGTGGTATGAAAGGTTAAAGCTGTAAAAACTTTCGATGATTATTCCGGCAGCATAACCGAACAGTGCAGGTTCAACATAGTCCCATCCTCCGGTAAGTGAATCGAGGGTATACTTTTCCCAGAAATGAGCAAATATTTTATCTTTATCGGAAAAATACGGTGTAAAATCCACTAAGATTACCACAGGATTTCCATTGATGTTCCATCGTCCGACCTTGATGCGTAGTCCTTCACCTTCAGCTTTTTCTCTCCATGATTTATACAGAAATTTATCCTCTGTAAATTCAGGATTCTGATGGGTTTCCTTCCAAACATCCGGCCCAATAAGGATGTAGTTATCTCTGAATTCTTCTGTCAGCGTCAATGCTTTGGTAGAAACAACAGTATGGATACCGCCTACTTTATTGCATACTTCCCAACTTGTCTCAAAGATATAATCAGGAATATTCACGGGTTTATCTTTCGTCACCATAATTTATTTTGCAGCTTTATTGATTTCCTTTACAATTAGTTTACGATTTTTAGTCACTTCGGCAGATTTAATTTTTTTCAATTGATTAACCAGTTCCTTATACTGCTTCAGCGCTCTGACTCCAAAATTCTTTTCAACTTTTTCGCTGACATCCTTTCCTGCGCCCTTCATGGCAACCGATAAAGATTCGATATCCACTTTTTTAAGCAGACCCTTAACTCGTTTATCCGACAGTTTGATGATATCTTCAAAGTCAAGTTCCCTGAAGGTTTTTTTCTCGGATTTATTATTTACTTCTGAGTTTTTCCCGGAGGATAATTTCTTATCGTTTTGAGACTTTACCTCTGTTTTCAGAATTTTCTTTTTGGTTTTTTTCTGTTTCGAAGCTGCAGAACATTCTTCATCCACACGAATCATAAAATCGGACAGTACATTCATATAATTAATGAAGGCTTCATAGGGAGATCCATAGGGATTGAAATACTTATGAACTTCTCCTGCTGAAAACCATTTGGTACACATATAATAAAAATGGTTACTGGTTTGAAGTCGTTGCCAATCATTCAATATCTCCTGATTTTCACAATGCCTTACCTTTGTTTCATAGGAATACAATTTGGCAAACGCTTCATCCTGCAATTCGTTACCAAGCCATGCCGTCAGGTCACGCTCCTCATCCGCCCAGGAAATGGCATAAGGCGCTGAAATAGCAGCCACCGGCTGCAATTTGGAATAGAGGTCTTCAGGAGTATGGAAACTGAAATTCGATCTGGAGAAAACCATTGATGGAAGATGGTTAAAAAAATCAAAAATTCCGGTTTCCTTCCACTGGTGCTCACCGATGGTTTCATAATCCAGAAAAAGGTTTACAACCTCTTCATTGGGATCCACCGCATTCAGCCATTTTACAAACTTTTCTGCGGTCAGAGGCCATTCTGACCAGTTTTGATTCGAAAAGCGAAACGTAAGATCATCGCTGAGCCGGAAATTGCGGAGCAGCACTTTCAATTTAGGATTGATGTTATTGCAATACATATAATTCGGGCTCTTCCATCCTAAAATATGTTTTGCACCCTCCGTCAGCATGGTATGAAATCCCATATCGGCAACCATGTTGCCAATCTGGTCGGAATAGATCAATTCGGTATTGCGGAATGTGGTTGGACGTTGACCGAATAATGCTTCCACCTTTTTCCCATGCAATTCGACCTGGCGGATAAATTCATCACGACTACCAAGGGAAGCCAGGGAATGGGCATTGGTTTCTGCAATGAATTCAACTTGTCCGGTCTGAGCCAATTTCTGGAAACTATTCAGCACATCGGGGACATAGAGTTGAAACTGATCCAGGGCAGTACCAGAAATGGAGTAGCTGATGCGAAAGGCGGTTCCAAATTCCCTGATCAGATCCAGCATCATTTTATTGGCAGGAAGGTACGATTTTTCAGCTACCCTGCGAATGATGTGTCGGTTTTGATAATCGTCATAATACTGATGATCCTGCCCGATGTTGAAAAAACGATAGGTTCGCAAGCGAAACGGTTGATGAACCTGAAAATATAAACATATCGATCTCATATTCCCTATTTATGAACAGCTTGAATATATACTTGTAGAACATTGAATGCAGCATTTTCCCATTTCAGGTTATCCACTTCAGCTTTTCCATAACGCTGAAACATCTGACGGAGTCCATCGTAATGGATTATCCCATAAATGGCATCGGCCAGGGCGTCAACATCCCAGAAATCAACTTTCAGTGCATGCTTGAGTACTTCAGCTACACCCGACTGCTTTGAGATGACCACAGGAACATTGGATCTCATGGCTTCCAGCGGAGATATCCCAAATGGTTCGGAAACCGAAGGCATGACATAAACATCACTCATGGCAAACATGGTATCCACCTCCGTTCCTGCAAGGAAACCCGTAAAATGAAATTTCGTGGATATCTTCAACTTAGCGACACGACGAACCATGCGATTCAACAGATCTCCTGAGCCAGCCATGACAAACCGGACATTATCATCTTTTTTCAACACCTTATTCGCTGCTTCCACAAAATAGTCAGGCCCTTTCTGATACGTCACACGACCAAGGAAGGTCACCACTTTCTCCTTGACATGCTTCTGAACCCCATCCATTTCAGGACGGTCAACAGGCTCAACTGCATTGTGAACTGTAACTACCTTTTCCGCCGGAATCCCATATTTTTCAATGACAATCTGCCGTGTAAGATTGCTTACTGTAATCACCAGATCAGCTTCTTCCATCCCTTTGCGTTCGATATCGTACACGTTCTGGTTCACATGTTCACCAGACCGGTCAAACTCGGTAGCATGAACATGCACTACCAATGGTTTTCCGCTGATCTTCTTGGCTGCAATACCTGCCGGGTAGGTCAACCAATCGTGGGAATGAATCACATCAAAATCATTGGCACTTGCAATGGAAGAAGCCACCAATGCATAGCGGGAAACCTCCTCCATCAGATTTGGTCCATATTTTCCGGAAAAGGTATATTGCTTTGAAAACACTGACTGCGTTTCAGTTTTGCGATCGAGAACATCTTCGATTACTGTTCGTGCAAATTCCTCCGGATCAAGATATGGAACCAGGTTTGAACCCACCTCGAGATATTGAAGCCTGTTCCAGAATTCCTGGTTCTGGGTCTCTTTGAAATCGATTACGACATCACCGGCATTGACCAACCGGAATCCCTCCTTGGTCTCATCACCGAAGGCCTTGGGAACCACAAAAATCACTTCGACCCCATGCTTCACCAACCCTTTTATCAGTCCAAAACAAGCTGTACCTAATCCTCCCGTGATATGGGGAGGAAATTCCCAGCCAAACATTAACACCCGCATTTCAATTTGTTATTTGTGAATCGGAACATGCTGTTCCAACAAGTTAATGACTATTTTTCGTATTGTTTAATCAGGTAATTTATTCTCAATAATTCAGCTACAGACCATGCCTGAGATATGGCACCCCGTCCGGTATGAGGTGGGTCGCCATCATATATTTCAGAAATGGTTCCAATCCCATGTTCAGTCATGACTGCTTCAAAATCCGCGTAGAGGGATTTGATATAAAATAAACCACTTTTCCCGTGGATCTTCAGGTAACCCTCAACGAAATGGCCTAATAACCAAGGCCAAACTGTTCCCTGGTGATACGCAGAATCACGTTCAGCCTGGTTTCCATAATATATTCCGCGGTAAACAGGACTTTTCGGAGTCAACGTTCGCAGGCCACGAGGAGTCAACAATTCCTGTTTCGCCCGGCTGATCACCTCCTTTCGTACATCTTCGCTTACCGGACTGTATGGCAAGGATGCAGCGATGACCATATTCGGTCTTACAGCCCAATCTTTATAATCGCCGTCGACATAATCTGCCAGGTACCTTTTTTCATTATTCCAGAATACCTCTATGAAGGAATCCGGAATTTGACTGGCGATACCCTTCCAATCAGCAATAAATTTCTCATCTCCAGCATGCTGTGCCATTTCCAAACTGAAACATATTGCATTGTACCAAAGGGCATTGATCTCTACCGGCATTCCAATTCGTGGGGTGACCGGTTTCCCGAACACAATGGCATCCATCCAGGTGAGCGCTTTACCAGGAATACCTGCATAAATCAAGCCATTGGGCTCCATATGAATATTGTACTCCGTACCGGCACGAAATCCTTCCAGAATAAGTTTCATCTTTTTCCCATAATCGGTCCAGATCGATGATTTCTTTCCGGTGAATGAGGCATATTGCTGTAAAGCCCAGAAAAACCACAGCGGTGCATCGACTGAATTATAGGCAGAGTTATTGCCCGACCCGATGTTTGGGAAAAGCGGTCCATTGAGATCGGCAATCATGGTGTCGATCACCGACTTGCAGGTTTTAAAATCTCCTGTAACCAGGGTAAGTCCGGGTAAGGAGATGAATGTATCGCGTCCCCATCTTCCAAACCAGGGAAATCCAGCAACAATCTCGGTACTCTTTCCACGTTTAACGATAAACTGTTGAGCAGAATTGATCAGACAATTTTCAAAATTATCACGTGGGATCCGTTTACCCAATTCGGCATTGAATGCCCTCTTCATTAAAACGGGGTTAATCTCCTTTGTTCCTGCTGAAAAATATATGCTTTCGCCTGCTTTGATATCCACTTCGAAAAAACCCGGGACATAAAGATCTTCCTGATAGTCGTATCCACGCTCCATTTCCTCCTGGTATTCAATATTGTAATACCAGTCGGGAACATGCGTATAAATATTTTCCTTGGAAACCTGCATAAAAATGTCGGTATATCCCTGGTACATTCTGATTTTGATGCCACTGATGGACTTCTCAAACTTTTTATCGGCAAAGATATTCTCACGACTGAGCGAATGCACATTTCGGAAAGCAAGAAATGGCCGAAGCCTTAATTTCGTTGGAGAATGCGCTTCCACCAAAGTGTATTTGATAATCATCCTATCCTCCCTTGTCGTGAAAATCATCTCTTTGGTCAAAATGACCCCTCCCACCCTGTAGCTGATTTTTGGGATGGGTTCTGTGACAAAATCACGGATGTACTTATGTCCTTTCGGATTATAAATATTTCCGGGGAACTTATGAATACCCAGGTTAAACTCAGCTTCCCGCTGGATTACCGTTTCATCGAGTGAAGACAGGAGAACATGATTTTCATTATCGATCCCGGGTTGTGGGGTGACCAGCATCCCATGATATTTACGGGTATTGCAATTGATAATGGTTGAATTGGCATAGGATCCTGCCCGATTTGCCCGAAGCAATTCCCGGCTCAGTGAATATTCTAAATTTACAAGCTGGTTTTTATCAAAATTGATGTAACTCATTTTCGCTGATTTTCCTGATAATTGTCAAATATAACGTAAAAAAATTGAAATGCAAAATTACAATAATCCGAGGTTTTATCGTTTGTCTAAATATAAGTTGTACTTCGACAGACACGGTTTGTAAAAAATTACCTTCTGTTTCGCTTGGTACAACTGCATCTAAATGAAAAATGCTTTGCATTTTTCATTTAGATGCAGTATAATATTTGATTAACTTTGATCGCGCAATATGGTCTTCATGAACTCTGTTTCTCCACGTTACTTTTACCTTTTGGCGCTTGTCGGCAGCCTGTTGTTTTCACTTTCCTGCCGGAAAAAGGATAAAATCGACCCGGATCCATCTCTGACCCTTTCTTTTTCAACAGATACCGTTTTTTTCGACACCGTTTTTACCACGGTTGGTTCTGTAACGCAGCGGTTAATTGTTTACAATCCCAATAACCGGAAAATATTGGTTTCCTCGATCAGGCTTGAAGGAGGGACATCTTCTAACTATCGTATAAATGTTGATGGCACCCCGGAGTTGACTGTTTCGGATATAGAGATACCGGCCAACGACAGCATCTTTGTTTTTATAAGGGCTACCGTTGATCCAAACAACCAAAACACCCCTTTCATTGTTTCCGATTCCATTGCCTTCCTGACCAATGGGAACCTGCAAATGGTCAAGCTGGTTGCCTATGGACAAAATGCCTATTTTTACCGCAACGCGAACCTTGAAGGTAACATCATCTGGGACAGTCTTAAAGCGCATGTCATTTATGGGTCATTGCGGATTGACACAGCCTCTTCCCTGATCATCATGCCCGGTACAAAAATTTACTTTCATAAGGATTCCTACCTGGCTGTTTCAACCCAATCGACACTCAGCGTGCTGGGCACATTGGACCATCCGGTACGATTTCAGGGTGACCGTATGGACCCATTTTATAAAGATCTTCCCGGACAGTGGGATGGAATTTACCTTGAAAACGGCAGCAAAGATCATGAATTCAATTATGCCTTGATAAAAAACGGAATGACCGGGCTTGTTCTTGATTCTCTTTCGTCATCAGGATCTCCGATGCTTATATTGAATAACACGATCATTCAAAACATGCTGTGGGATGGTATTTTTGCCTATGCTACCTCTATTCAATCAACCAACTGCGTGATCGGGAATTGTGGAGGCGCTGCCCTTGATATCATTTATGGAGGAAGCTATGATTTCAGACAGCTTACGGTGGGGAATTTTTGGACCAGTTCAGTACGCACTTCCCCTTCCATCTTTCTCAGCAATTATACTTACGATACCCTTGGAAACAAGATATCCAACGGGCTGGTCAAGTCTTACTTTGGCAATTGCATTCTTTACGGTGCAGCTGAAAACGAAATTCAGCTCGATTCTGTCATCACTGCACCTTTTATCTATACTTTTGATCATTGCCTGTTAAAGACGAATCTGAAAACGAGTGATCCTACCCGGTTTCTGGAATGCATTGTCAACCAGGACCCCTTGTTTTTAGAAGTTCAGAAGTGGGATTACCAGATCGACAGCCTCTCTCCCGCCATTGATAGAGGAGTACCGATGGGGGTGACCTGGGACATTAAAGGAGTTGATCGCGGAGATACTCCGGATTTAGGGGCGTATGAGTATGTTAAAAGAGAGGGGAATTAAGAGCGTTAAGAGTTCAGAGACTGGAGCATGGCTGAGCCGAGATCGGCGGGAGAATCGACAACAATCACACCACATTGTTTCAGTATTTTCTTTTTGGCTTCTGCCGTATCGGATTTGCCTCCAATTATGGCGCCGGCATGACCCATGGTTCTGCCTTTTGGGGCAGTAGCTCCGGCAATAAAACTTACCACCGGTTTCGTTCCATGTTCTTTGATCCAATAAGCTGCATCGGTTTCCATATTCCCACCAATCTCCCCGATCATGACGATGCCTTCAGTTTCCGGATCGGCCATGAATAGTTTGACGGCATCTGCAATCGTGGTACCGGGTATCGGATCTCCTCCCACGCCGATCATGGTGGTTTGCCCCAGGCCGGCTTTGGTGATCTGGTCAACAGCCTCGTAGGATAATGTCCCTGATCGCGAAACAATGCCAATGGATCCGGCTTTATGAATAAAACCGGGCATGATCCCGATTTTGGTAGAAGGGGGAGAAATGATTCCCGGGCAATTCGGACCAATCATCCGTACGTTATGGCAGGTCAGGTATTCCTTCACTGAAATCATATCCTTTACGGGAATCCCCTCCGTGATACAAACGATCAGTTTAATGCCGGCATCGGCAGCTTCAAGGATAGCATCAGCAGCCAGAGGCGGAGGAACGAAGATAATGGAAACGTCGGCCCCGGTTTCTTTAACTGCATCGGCAACGGTATTGAATACAGGGCGCTCCAGGTGCATTTGCCCGCCTTTGCCCGGTGTAACGCCACCAACGATGCAGGTACCGTAGTCGATCATCTGTGAAGTATGAAAAGAGCCTTCATGGCCGGTGATCCCCTGCACGATCACACGCGAATCATTATTTACAAGGATACTCATTGGGATTTACGGTTTACGATATACGGTAATTTGCCGACTTTGATACTTGCTATTCTATTTCCAGTAAGGATTTTCAAAGATAATTTCTTTTCTAAATTGAATCGGTTTTATTTGATAATTTTGTTCAACACAACCCCAATTTCATTCTTCATGAAATTTCCAGTGATTTCAGATACCATCTGCGCCTTGTCCACTGCCCCGGGCACAGGTGCTATTGCGATCATCCGGATGTCGGGACCGGAAACATTCAGGGTTTGCAAAACAATTTTCACTCCCTCTTCGAAAAAGCTGGACCTGCTCAATGCCCCTTCGCATACCATTCATCTTGGATTCATTGGAAACGACGATGTCATCCTTGATGAAGTGCTGCTCAGCATTTTCAGGGCGCCAAATTCCTATACCGGAGAAGATGTTGTTGAGATCTCCTGCCATGGTTCAGCCTTTATCCAGCAGAAATTGCTGGAGTTACTGATCGGGAAAGGATTGCGATTGGCCCGCCCCGGCGAGTTCACACTCAGGGCTTTCCTGAATGGCAAATTTGATCTGTCGCAGGCGGAGGCTGTCGCTGATCTGATCGCCTCACATTCCGACACTTCTCATGATCTGGCACTGCAACAGATGCGTGGCGGATTTTCTAAAAAGATCAAATTTCTCCGGCAAAAGCTGGTAGATTTCACAGCATTGATTGAGTTGGAACTCGATTTCAGTGAAGAACATGTGGAATTTGCCGATCGGTCGGCACTGCAGTTTTTACTGCATGAGATCACTGCAGAACTGACCCAACTGGTACACTCATTCACTTTGGGCAATGTCATCAAGAACGGCATCCCGGTAGCTATTATCGGGAAACCGAATGTGGGTAAATCGACCTTGCTCAATACAATTCTCAACGAGGAAAAAGCTATTGTTTCTGAGATACCGGGAACCACACGGGATGCCATCGAAGATACGATAGTCATTGGGGGGTACAGTTTTCGCTTCATCGATACTGCGGGTCTGCGGGGGGCAACCAACGACCGGATAGAAACGATGGGGATCGAGCGAACCTGGGAGAAGATCCATGAGGCAGCGATTATCCTTTATATATTTGATGCCACATCTCATTCCTTTAATGATGTAATGGAGGCCATATCCGAATTCAGAGAGCTGGCCGAGGATAAATCCAAAAAGCTGATCCTGGTTGGCAACAAGACCGACAAACTTAAAAAGCTGCCAAAGGGTTTTGTAGAATTCGTGGAATATGAAACGATCTTCGTGTCAGCCAAGCGGAAGGAAAACATCCATCTCATTGCTGAAAGTTTACAAAAGACCTTACAATCGGCCAAACTCTCTGACCACACCGTTGTCTCCAATACCCGTCATTACGAAGCGCTGCAAAGCGCCCTGAACGCCATTCAGGCTGTTAATGAAGGTCTTGCATCAGGCCTGTCGCCCGACCTCCTTTCCACCGATATCCGCAATGCCCTGTACCACTTGGGGGAAATCTCAGGTGAAATCACTACCAATGAAATTTTAGAGAATATTTTCAGCCGGTTTTGCATCGGAAAATAGATCATGATGCATGCATTTTTATAAAATCCTTATCCTTCTCAAGCAATCTTTATAAAACACTTATTAATTCAGTTGCAATTTTGTATCGTTTAAAAACGAAATCAAATGATTGCAACACTTTTATTAGTTTCAGAGAAATCATCCGGGATGAATTTCAACCATGGGTATGCAATTGGTGCCATAATTGTCATATTTATCCTTGGATACCTTGTTTATTCACTCATTAAACCTGAAAAATTTTAATTCTGCCCCTACATGGAAAGTACTGAGGTTTTACTGAAATTTTTTGGAGGTTCAGTTCTTCTAATTGGATTAGGATGGTTGGTTGGTCATCTTCTCAAATTGGATAAATGTTCTGATGACCTGCAAAAGAGTAAAGAATTCCATTTGAAAAAAACTGATGTTGTAATCCAAGAATCAGGTGATTAAATGATGATTAATGATTTCTTAACACCGTTAAATATAATGACGCCACAGGATTTTATTCAGATAATTCTATTTATCTCCATATTGATTGGGCTTACTCCCATACTGGGGACTTACATGAACAAGGTGTTTACCGGCAAGAAGCATGCTATGCTACCTGTATTGGGTTGGCTTGAAAAGCTTATTTATCGTTTGGTCGGAACGGATCCCGTTGAAGAAACAAACTGGAAATCTTATACAATCAGTTTGCTGATGTTCAATGGCATTGGATTTGTTTTTGTGTTTCTGATTCAACTCCTTCAGGGATATCTGCCATTGAATCCTGCAAACCTTCCAAATATTTCATGGCATTCGGCCATAAACACATCGATTAGCTTTGTAACCAATACTAACTGGCAGGGATATGCCGGGGAAACGACAATGAGCTATTTCGTACAAATGATTGGGCTTACCGTGCAGAACTTTGTCAGCGCTGCAACAGGAATAGCAGTATTGTTAGCGGTGATGAGGGGGATATCGCGCAGGTCCACTGATAAAATAGGTAATTTCTGGACAGACCTTACCCGGTCAACACTTTATGTGCTTTTACCGCTTTCCATTTTGTTTGCCATCGTATTGGTGGGCCAGGGAGTTGTTCAGAACTTTAAAACATATGAAACGGTTCAAACCGTACAGGGAGTTCACCAGGTTCTCCCGATGGGACCAGCAGCTTCGCAAATTGCCATCAAGCAACTGGGTACAAACGGGGGCGGATTTTTTAATGCCAACAGTGCTCACCCGTTCGAAAACCCGACTCCCCTGAGCAATTTTCTACAAATACTTGCCATATTCCTCATTCCGGCATCATTGACATACCTGTATGGCAAGATGGTGGGCTCCCAGCGACAAGGGTGGGCGATTTTCTCAGTGATGCTGATTTTATTCATGGCAGGGCTTACAATTTCGCTCTATGCTGAATATTCAACCAATCCAGTTTTCGGACATTCACCCCTGATGGAAGGGAAAGAAACGCGCATTGGCATAACGAACAGTATACTGTTTTCAGTGGTCACAACCAATGCTTCATGCGGTGCAGTAAATGCCATGCACGACAGCCTTTCGCCCTTGTCTGGCATGGTGGCAATTATAAACATGATGCTTGGGGAAATTATTTTTGGCGGTGTAGGTGCCGGGTTGTACGGCATGGTAATTTTCATCATCCTGACTGTTTTTATCGCCGGGCTGATGGTTGGACGAACACCCGAATACCTTGGTAAAAAAATAGGTGCGTTCGAGGTTCAAATGGCAATCATTGCCAACCTGACCACGAGTTTTGCAATCCTGGTTTTTACTGCCTGGGCCTCAGTAAGCAGTTATGGGTTAGCGGGACTAAACAATGCAGGACCCCATGGCTTTTCCGAAATTTTATATGCCTACACATCCGCGGCCGGGAATAACGGGAGTGCCTTTGCTGGGTTAAATGCAAATACCTTATTTTACAACCTGACACTCGGGTTCGTTATCCTAATAGGCCGTTTTGGCGTAATCATTCCTGTATTGGCCATTGCCGGAAGCATGGTTGGTAAGAATATTACCCCTCCTTCGTCGGGTACTTTTCGTACTGACAATTGGCTGTTCATCGGACTGCTTATCGGAGTAATCATTATTATTGGTGGATTGACCTATTTCCCTGCATTATCACTTGGCCCGATTGTGGAACATTTGCTGATGAATAACGGCGTTTCTTTTTAACTTTCAAACAAGATGAGTACTAAATTAAACACAAGCCTGTTCAATAAAAATATTTTGCTACAGGCAGTAAAAGACAGTGTTATCAAATTAAACCCTGTTATCTTAATTAATAACCCTGTCATTTTTATTGTCGCCATCGGATCGTTTTTTACCACTATCATCGTATTTATTGGCATTATTCAATGCAATTTCTCATCATTCAATTTTCAGATTGCAATATGGCTTTGGTTTACTGTGTTGTTTGCCAATTTTGCTGAAGCAATTGCCGAAGGCAGAGGAAAAGCCCAGGCTGAAAATCTCAGGAACAACCGGACACAAACAAAAGCCCGTAAGATAATGGGCAAACAGGAGGTTTCAACTTTTGCCACCGAGCTTAAAAAGGGAGACATCGTTGTTTGCGAAACCGGGGATGTTATCCCATCCGATGGTGAAGTAATAGAAGGGATTGCCAGTGTCGATGAATCAGCCATAACAGGCGAATCCGCCCCCGTCATCCGGGAAAGCGGAGGTGACCGTTCCGCTGTTACCGGGGGGACAAAAGTGATCAGCGATATAATACTTATCCGTATTACGACCGAGCCAGGCGATACATTTATCGATCGCATGATTGCATTGGTTGAAGGTGCAAAACGGCAAAAAACACCCAATGAAATTGCACTCTCTATCTTGCTTTCGGGATTATCCATTATTTTTCTACTGGCGGTAGCTACGTTGCCTGCTTTCTTCGGATACAGCCTTTCGGCATCTGGTTTGCCGAGGACTCAAAACTTAACGATTCCCGTACTTATTGCGCTGTTGGTTTGCCTGATCCCCACAACAATAGGAGGTTTACTGAGTGCAATAGGCATAAGCGGGATGGACAGGCTTATCCAGCGCAATGTGATCGCTACAAGCGGCCGGGCCATTGAAGCTGCAGGGGATGTTGACGTGCTTTTACTGGATAAAACCGGGACAATCACCCTTGGCAATCGCATGGCAACCGATTTTATTCCGGCCGAAGGAGTATCCGTCGAAGAGCTCGCCAATGCTGCACAGATTTCATCCTTATCGGATGAAACCCCCGAAGGCCGTTCAATTGTTATCCTGGCAAAGGAAAAATTCGGCATACGTGGTCGTGAGGTTCATCAACTCAATGCAACGTTCATCCCATTTACGGCTCAATCGAGAATGAGTGGTGTTGACCTAAATGGTGATGATGGTACTGTCCAGAAAATCCGCAAAGGTTCATCGGAAGCAATTCGCTCCTTTGTGCAAAATAACAATGGATTTTACCCTCAAAAAATCCAGGACATTGTCATTGCCCTGGCAAGAGAAGGGGCAACGCCGCTGGTTGTGGCAGAAGACAAACAGGTTTTGGGGGTCATTCACCTGAAAGACATTGTAAAAGGTGGCATCAAACAGCGTTTTACTGAACTTCGCAAGATGGGCATCAAAACAGTGATGATTACCGGTGATAATGCATTAACTGCTGCAGCCATTGCAGCTGAGGCCGGGGTTGACGATTTTATGGCCGAAGCTACACCTGAGGATAAATTGCGACGCATCCGGGCTGAACAGGCTAACGGCCATCTGGTTGGGATGATTGGCGATGGAACCAACGATGCCCCTGCACTAGCTCAGGCAGATATTGGTATTGCCATGAATACAGGTACCCAGGCCGCACGTGAGGCCGGGAACATGGTTGATCTCGACAGTAACCCAACCAAACTGATTGAAGTGGTGGAGGTCGGGAAACAGTTACTTATGACCCGCGGCTCACTTACAACCTTCAGCATTGCCAATGATGTTGCCAAATATTTTGCCATTATTCCGGCCATCGCCATCGCACTATACTCTGGAAAAAACGGAATCGGGCCTCTATCTGCTTTAAATATCATGAACCTTGGGTCACCACAAAGCGCAATCCTGAGTGCGGTGATTTTTAATGCAATTATCATCATTCTACTGGTGCCGTTGGCTTTGAAAGGTGTTCGATACCGGCCCGTTTCGGCCAACGCTGCATTATCACGCAACCTGCTTATTTTTGGCCTGGGTGGAATAATTGCGCCTTTCATAGGGATTAAACTTATTGATGTTCTGATCAACCTGTAAACCGGTAATAAAAATGAAAACACTTCTTATATCCGTAAAAATCTTCCTGGTTCTAACCATATTAACAGGAATGATTTACCCTTTGTTCATGACAGGAATTGCGCAGGTTTTATATCCTGCAAAAGCAAACGGAAGCCTGATTTTACGAGATAATCAGGTCGTCGGAAGTGAACTTATTGGTCAGCAATTCGATTCTGCTATTTATTTCACTTCACGCCCATCGGTCGTATTATATAACCCTTTACCTTCGGGAGGTTCGAATTATGGATTGACAAATATCAAATTGAAAGAACTTGTTGCCGCAAGGAAAAAAAAGTTTTGTTCTTTCAATCAGTTAGACAGCTTGGCGATGATCCCCTCCGAAATGCTCTTGGCATCGGCAAGCGGACTTGACCCTCATATTTCACCCCAGGCAGCATTGCTACAAGTGAACAGGATAGTAAAAGCAAGAAATTTCAATGATTTATGTAAGATAAAGCTGATAAATTGCATCAAGGACCTCACAGAAGTCCCACAGTTTATATGCCTTGGCGAAGAGAGGGTAAATGTTTTATTATTAAATTTAGAAACTGATAAAATTCAATGAACGGTTTCGTCGAAAACAGACCCGATCCTGACGAACTTCTAGCTTCTCTGATAACGGAGGAAGAAAAAAGCAAGCGGGGTAAACTTAAAATATTTTTCGGTATGTGCGCCGGAGTAGGCAAAACATATACCATGCTTCAAACTGCCCAGGCCGAAAGATTGAAACGCAGTGAAATAATCATCGGGTACATTGAAACCCACAATCGAAAGGAAACTGCCAGTCTGGTGGAAGGATTTGAAATTATTCCACGGAAAACCTTTGAATACAAGTCCACATCCGTTCAGGAGATGGATCTGGATGCCATTGTTGCACGAAAACCTCAGCTTGTGCTGGTTGACGAACTTGCACACACCAATGCACCAGGAAGTCGCCATACAAAACGGTATCATGATGTACAAGAAATTCTTGAAAACGGAATTAATGTATATACAACCCTTAATGTTCAACACCTTGAAAGTCGTTCAGATACCGTAGCCCAGATAACCGGCACCATCGTGCGTGAAACATTACCCGATGAGTTTTTTGAGAATGCTGATGAAATCGAGTTAGTTGACCTCACCCCGGATGAACTTCTTGAAAGATTAAGTGAAGGAAAAGTTTATACCCCGGAACGCTCACGTGAAGCCATAGACAATTTTTTCCGAAAAGGGAATATTACTGCTTTACGGGAAATGGCGCTCCGTATTGTCGCTGATCGGGTTGATCGGCAGTTACACGAATACATGCAGCACAAACGGATTCGTGGTCCATGGAAATCAGGGCTTCATCTTTTAGTAGCTGTCGGACCCAGTCCCTATTCAGGAAAACTTTTACGCTGGGCTAAAACCTTGTCTTATTCGATGGGGGCAAATATTCAAGCCATTTATGTTGAAACACTGCATATACTGTCACCCAAAGAGCGGGAACAACTTGATAAAAATATAAAGCTCGCTAAACAATTGGGGATAAAAGTAAGGATTATCACCAACAACGATATCGTACGAGCCATCGTCGATTTTGCTCTGAAAGAAAACATAACCCACATTATTGTCGGGAAGCCACGGATCCGTAACCTGATCTCCTTACTTCGGCTTGGAAGGTTTGTAAACAGACTGATACGTTATAGCGGAAATATTGATGTCTACATTCTTGGTTCGGATAACCAGTCAAAAGACAAATTCAGGGAAAGAATTTCCTTTCCCCCTTTTACTTCAACTATCCAGCAATACCTGATCATTCCCATCATCGTCCTGTTAACCTCAGTCGTTTGTTATTTTATCAAGGATTATATCGGATATCAGGTTGTCTCATTTGTTTTGCTGTTCCTTGTCTCCATACTTGCACTCTTTTTTGGGACAGGTCCTATTCTGCTTGCCGCAACCTTAAGCGCTTTTATCTGGGATTATTTTTTCATTCCACCCCAATTCACCCTGCATATTGAACAAGCGGAAGATGTGCTGATGTTCATCATGTTTTTTATTATAGCACTGCTTAATGGAATTTTGACCTCAAGGATTCGGCGACAAGAGAAAAAAATCAGGATCAGGGAAGAACGCACCCATGCGCTGTATCAACTTACAAGAGAATTTACTTTGGTTTCCGGAATTGAGGAAGCGACAAAGATCGCCACTCAGTATATTAAAAAATATTTTAAGTTTGAGTGTGCCATTATCCTTAAAAATGAATTGAACCAGCTTGAAAACCATGTCAGTCACGAAACAAAGATAAAATTGTCAGATAATGAACAAAGTGTTGCCGCCTGGGTTTATAAACATTCTTCAAAAGCCGGGAAACACACAGACACGCTGCCCTCTGCTGATTACACATTTTATCCCATGACCGGGAATAATGACAACATGGGAGTTATTGCTGTGGAGCAAACCAATGTATTTACACAAGGAGAGGAACAATTCTGGGAAGCATTTTTATCTCAAATATCCGGTAAATTCGAGCGTGAATATTTGCGGAATGTTGCAAAAAATACCTTTATTCTGAATGAATCAGATAAGCTTTATAAAACCCTTTTTAATTCCATCTCACATGAGTTGCGAATTCCTGTGGCAACAATCATGGGAGCTTCGGATACCCTGTTAGCCCAGCAGTATTCTGAAGAAATAACACATGAATTGTACAATGAAATAAATACAGCTTCTGTCAGGCTCAACAGGCTCATCGAAAATCTACTGAACATGTCCCGCCTGGAATCAGGCCGGATTACGCCACGTCCGGACTGGTGTGATGTTCATGATCTGGCAAATAAAATAGCTGTCAACCTTGAACATGAGTTGTTGCCTTTTAAATTGGCCACAGTGATCCCCAAGGAGATGCCTTTGGTATTCATTGATTTTGGACTGATTGAACAAGCACTGCACAATTTGATATTGAATGCCACACAAAATGCCCCGGAAGGAACCCGGATAAGACTCAAGTTCTATTACGAAAACGACATGCTCACAATACAGGTTATGGACAGGGGAACCGGTTTTCCAGCAAATGAATTGTCATCGATATTCAATAAGTTTTACCGGGGGAAAGAAGCAAAAGCAGGTGGCACAGGATTGGGATTGTCAATTGTTAAAGGTTTTATTGAGGCACATCATGGAACTGTTATTGCAGAGAATCGCAGAAATGGTGGAGCTATATTCACCATTAAAATCCCAGTTAAAATTTCAGAGATGGACCAATTCAATAAACATAATGCGTGATGATAAGTCCGGACAACATATTGATCATTGACGACGAATTGCAAATCCGCCGGTTACTTGAGATAACATTATCCGCAAATGGCTATAAAATTTCTGAAGCAGCCACCGGGAAGGAGGGTTTGTCAATGGCAGCTACAAGCCAACCTGTTTTAATAATCCTTGATCTGGGTTTGCCTGATATGGATGGCCTTGATGTCCTGAAAAAGTTACGTGAATGGTACCTTAAGCCCATCATCATTCTTTCTGTGCGAAGTTCAGAAGAAGACATTGTCAAAGCCCTTGATAATGGTGCCAACGATTATCTTACTAAACCATTTCGCACCGGCGAATTGCTTGCACGCATCAGGGTTGCCATCCGGCAGAACCAGGGAACTTCCGAAAACCCGATTCTCAATTTTGGATTATTGACCATCGATCTCGCAAACCACACCGCGCGTAAGAATAATGAGTTAATCAAACTCACCTCAACAGAATTCTCACTTTTAGCATTATTGGCTAAAAACGAAGGCAGAGTATTGACCCATCAATATATTCTTAAGGAAATATGGGGAATGGGCTACATTGAACAAACCCAATATCTCAGGGTTTTTATTGCCCAACTGCGTAAAAAGGTTGAAGACAACCCTACTAAACCAAAATTGTTAAATACAGAATCAGGTATAGGCTATAGGTTTGGGAATTGATTTGCTCAATACTTGTTCCGTTTCATTGATAATTTTGGATAATTTGTACCCTACTTGTACTTCATAATCATCACTGCCTGAACTTAAACACGAGTTACTTTCTGCATCGAATCGCTTAAACTACATGATAATCTATATATTAAGTGGTTTTTGGCTTGTTTTCCATCCTTAATAAGCTCTGAAATTAATTTCAAACATTTTCTACGTTGGAAGGCGTTGCAAATCTGATCTTTAAAAAATATTTCGTTGGCCTTGTACAATTTAGAATTTATTTTGCAATTTTGTACAAGATTATAAAAGCGATAGCATGATTAAGAGAGAATTAAGCCAGAAGATTCTTGATCTGGCAGAAAAGTTTCCTGTCATTACCGTCACTGGCCCCCGGCAATCCGGAAAAACAACCCTTTTGAGAAATCTTTTTGGGGACCTGTTCTATGCCTCGCTTGAAAATCCTGAAACCAGGATGTTTGCTATCCAGGATCCCAAAAACTTTCTGCAGCAGTATTCAAATGGTGGTATCATTGATGAAGCACAACTGGTCCCGGAGCTTTTCTCTTACATACAAGGAATTGTTGATCAGAGCGGGAAAACAGGGCAGTTCATCCTGTCGGGATCGCAAAGCTTTTTACTTCATGACCGGATTTCACAATCGCTGGCCGGCAGGACAGCCATTTTCCGCCTTCTCCCCTTCTCTTTCCCTGAACTTCGCAAGGCAGGTCAATTGTTGCCTTCTTACGAAGCTAATATCTTTCAGGGCTTTTTCCCAAGGCTCTATGATAAAAAAATAGATCCGCCTGATTTCTATCCAAACTACATCCAGACATACCTGGAACGCGATGTGCGGTCATTGCAGAATATCCATGATCTTAATCTTTTCGTCCGATTTCTGGGTCTTTGCGCCGGGAGAGTGGGCCAACTCCTGGACTATACTTCACTGGCAAATGATTGTGGCGTCAGTTACAATACCGTCAAAGCATGGATCTCTGTCCTGGAAGCCAGTTACGTCATATTCCTGCTTCAACCTCACCATAGTAATTTCAGTAAACGGCTGGTCAAAAGACCAAAACTCTATTTTTATGATACAGGGTTATGCTGTTCCCTGCTTCGAATCGAGAAGGTAAGCCAGTTAAACAACCATTATTTAAAGGGATCTCTCTTTGAGAATCTGATCCTGTCTGAGTTTTTGAAACAACGCTACAACCAGGGGAAGGCGTCCAATCTCTATTTCTGGAGAGACCATCGCGGGATGGAGGTCGATCTTATCATTGAGCATGCAAATGGTCTTATCCCCATTGAAATTAAATCTGGCAAGACCTGGAACCCTGATTTTTTCATGAATCTCGAAAAATGGAATGGCTATTCGGGAAATCGACCCGAGAACTCCCATGTTGTATATGGCGGGGATGAATCGGTTCAAACCTCCTCGGGGATGCTTCATTCCTGGAAATTTCTGGATTTTACATTGTGATCAGTAACAGAAGATTACTAATGGAAACATCAAATAAAAGTGTATCTCAGGCTTGGATGGCTTATCATCCATATACGAAGGCGACAAGTATTGATCATTATTACATCGGGATTTGTATCCGGATTCGTGATATTCTCAAGGAATCGTCATTCAAGATACTATTTGACAATTTCGATCACATTGCCTTGACCGAACTCGCGGCTTTCCTGGTCTCCTATTTTGAAGATGTCCTCTCGGATTTGGGGTTGTGGGGTGCATTCAGGGACGAGCACGAGCGGTTGTACGGGAAGCGGCTTCCCTTTTACGACCTTACGGATGACTATTTTGAAGAGGAGATAAATTTCGAGGATGTGGCTTTCCTGATATGGTACTACCTGACTTGTAAACAAGATCCTGATGCCGGTGATCATAATGGATGCCTATTGAATCCAAATGCTCCGGAAATCCTTTCGATGACAGAAAAGGTTTTTGCGATTTTTGAAGAGCAGTATGAATATGCGATCGAGAACACAGCCCTCAGGGAGTTCATCATGATCTCTGAAGATACTGACGATTTTTACGAAGTACGCTACCGGATACAATGGTTACTTACCAGTTCCTACCTGTTCCACTTCATGACAGATCTGCTTATCTCCCGCAGTAAAAGTATCATGGAGAGATACAGGGATTGGCCTTCCGAACAAAAGGTCTCCCTGTTAAATGAGCTCAAGGATGGGATAACGCTGTCTGAAAATACCCATCTGTTGGCGTACAAGGGACATGAATGGTATGCGGAGATTCTTGGGCAGCAACATGCATTGTACAAGCCATTAAAAGACATAGGTAGAAAACGAAGCGGAAACCTGGTTTATACCGGTAAGAGCAGTGGACATATCCACTTTGAACATCCGCCCACGGGGAGAAGGATAGATATCACCCGGAGGTCACTGGAAGATATGGACCCACATATATTACCGGGAACAGTTGTCACCATAGGATTTGTAAAATGGATGGGAGAATGGTGGTTTTCGGGCATGATGGCGGTTTGGGGCAAGGAAAAGGATTTTTTCAAAGCGGATAAAAGCCTGATATCTGCATCCCTTTTCAGTGATGAGAATGACGAATGGAAAAAGACCATAGATGACCAATACGATCTCTTTTTGAAATTTAACCACGGCCGGCCTGTCGCCTTTTTTGATTCCTTCTTTGAAGCCAACAATTTCATTCGCGATTTCATGTTTCAATGGAATTTTGAGATGAGGAAGAAACTAAACCGGCCTGGTGATGAGAAGATCCCTCCCTTCCTTCCTCAGGAGATCCCGCCTGCCATCCGGGAGCGATCCAACGATGACTGTCTCGTGTTTTTCAATAAGGAGGCTGGTATTGAATTCTTAACCCATATGTGTCCGGTGATCCCGGATGAGAACAACAAACTTTACAAAGGCAGGATTGACCCAGCGCTACCCATGCACCTGGTGATTGCAAATGATTGCAGTTGCGGATTTGTTAATTTCACTCTCGATCAGTATGGATTTAGGAAGTACCTTTTATTCCCCGGCGAAAAGAATGCACGGCTTGTTCCGGATAATCTTGATTTCCTGCTCAGGTTGTACAAACGGAACGGGTATTTCCCCGAACCCCAGGTTCATATGGTTGATTCAAAACGATTCAAATAAAGCGTGCATTTTTAATGATTTTTATGTCATTTTTTGTACCCTGGCTGTACCTCATGATTGCAATTAACTGATATACAGTATTATTTACTTTCTGCATCGGGAAGTAAAATTAACTCTCCTTTTATTAAAGTACATCTATTTGTTTGTAATTATGCTCTTTTATTTTCCATTTTTTTCAATGAGAGACACAATTAATTGTGCAGATATCCGTTATGAAAGCGATAGATCCCTTCTCATTCTCATGAAGCACTGATACCTTTTCAAGCAATTATCTGTTATTTATTAACTTAAACTTCAGCTTATGAAAAGGAAAATGTTTTTTTTATTGGTCATTCCAGCTTTGTTTTTTATTTCCTGCACGAAAAACAGCACCGATGAGGTCACGGAACCTTCACCCGATTTTGTTCAACTCAGGGTGGGTAATTACTGGGTATATGAATTTTACAAAGTTGACTCCATAGGAGTCGAAAAAAAACTGGATGAAACAGACAGCAGTTACATCCTCAAGGATACCCTTATCAGTGGCATTAAGTATTTTGTCAGAATTTCCAACCCGGTTCAGCTTACCAAGTCAGGCAGATTTGGATTTTCTTCTGATACTGCTTTTCTACGGGATTCGTCGGGATATCTTTTAAGGCGTGACCCTTATGGGCGAACCTATATATTTTTTTCACGCGATAATTTCACAGACGTTTTATATTCCGATACGATTGGCAACCTTCTTTTAGAAAAACGCATAATGACCGGAAAAGATTCGACCGTCAGCGTACCGGCAGGATCTTTCATCACCCGAAGTTTTTGCCTGGTTTGTTATCCGCTGCAGCCCTATCCATATGGTATCCGGAAGTATTATTATATATATGGTGAAAATACCGGTCTGGTAAAATACACCTATGGCTTCTTCAGCAGTCCTGACCATTACGAAGCCCGGCTTGCCAGGTACAAAAGAAAATAAATCAACCCTTGGCAGCGGAAAAATCAATTGGCCAATAGGCTCGGTGTTGGAGGATTTTTAAATTAACAAATCTTGACATCCATCCTGAATTGCATTATCTTTACATATATTTAAATATGTAATTATTTGAAAATTCTGATGTCATGAAAAAGCTGTTTGCAATTGTGGTTATCGGAATAGCCATTCCACTGGTACTGGTTTCCTTCAAACCCGGGAAACATTTTAAACACCAGGCCGACGAGTACATTGTAATTGCCTGGAACGACCTGGGGATGCATTGTGCCAACCAGGAATTCGCCAACATGTGCATCTTGCCTCCTTACAACAACCAGAAAGTTCATGTTATCATGAAAGGTAACACGGGAGCTTTACCGGCAATTATGCCCTCTTCAAGCGGTATTTATGTCACCTATGAAATACCTGGAAACAGCTATTCGGTGGGAAAAACCAATTTCTGGACCTATGCCCAACATCTTTTTGGGATGACGCTGGCGCCAAATATCGGTCTTACCGGTTTTGGATTATCGGGTACCATGCTATATGCCGATACCATTAATTATCATTATGTTGACGGAATTCCCATCACCGCATTCCCCGATGCCGCACCAACCACCTCTACTCCTTATCAGCTCACCCTGATCAAAGCTTTCGGTGCAGGCGGTATCCAACTGGCTACAACGCAGAGCGTGATTCCCATTGCCCATGAGATCAACTGCGTAAGCTCAGGTTGTCATCCCAGCGAGATGAATATTTTACAGGAACATGAATCTGTTCCCGGTTTTATTATTGCCAACAAGCCAATACTGTGCGCCAACTGTCATGCCGATAATGCGCTGGGAATGCCGGGGCAGCCGGGCACTCCTCCATTTTCGCAAGCCATTCACCAGAAGCATGGCGGATTTATCAGCTCGGGAACAACGGCCGATTGCTACAAATGCCATCCAGGACCAAACACCCAATGCTGGCGTGATATCATGCATAGCACAGGGGGCTCAATTACCAAATGCCAGGATTGCCATGGAAGTGTTTCCAATGTCGGCAACACGATTGAGAATGGAAGAAACCCCTGGTTTGAGGAACCTTCCTGCGGAGCCACAGCCTGCCATGGCTCTAATTACGCAGAAGAACCGGGGAAACTTTTCCGCCAATCCAAAGGTCATTCCGGGTTATTCTGCAGCACCTGCCATAGCTCCCCTCATGCCATCCTGCCTTCGGAAAGGGCTGAAGACAATGTTCAGAATATAGCCCTTCAGGGATTTGCGGGCACACTGAAAAGTTGTTCGGTATGTCATGGTTATATCCCCGCCGGCCCAGGCCCCCATGGGTATAACCCACTTGGGATTAAACCGGTTAGCGGAAATATTCCATCCTGCACCCAATTGCTCCAGAACTATCCCAATCCATGCAGTTACATGACCAATGTTCCCTATCACATCAGCAAAGTAGCAAAGGTTAAAATTAACGTTTATGATATGCACGGCAAAACCGTTGCAACCCTGGTGGATGATTTTTTGCAGGCGGGAGAATACAAAGCAGAGTTTTACACGTCACATACAATTCCCGGAACTTACATCTGTACCCTGAATGTTGATGGAAAAACTGATTTCAGGAAAATTATTGTGACCGAATAATTTCTTCCTTAATGGAACCACTGAAAATGGAACAATCAATGAAGTCAGTTTCATCGGGATTTTTTTTCGCGAAATTCATTTTGGGATTCGTGTTTAATGCAATTTTAGCGGGATCGATATATTCTCAAAATACTGATTTTCTTTTACAACGACAGGCTAATCCACTGTGCTATATCAGCTTTCCATTTCAACATAATTTTGATATCAGCATTCCGCAAAACAAAGGTTTTCGCTGGACGCTGAACCTGATGCCCATTATTCCGGTCAGCCTGGGCAAAAAAATTGAGTTGATCAACCGGATTGTATTGCCTGTTATTTCTCAGATTCATGTATATGGAAACACGAACCAAACCGGGATCGGCGATCTGCTGATCAATACATTTATTGCACCAAAAACAGGCAGATTTGTATGGGGTATTGGCCCCTCATTTTATTTTCCAACGGGTTATCCGGATGAACTTTCCGCGAAAAAATGGGCCATGGGTCCAGGCATCATCGCGGCAATCCAGACTCGAAAATTAATGGTCGGCGGTATACTTTTTCATCTATGGAGTTTTGCCGGAAGTACTCAGCGCCCCGATTTCAGTTACTCCTATTTTCAACCTTTGCTGGTATACACGATCAAATACGGCTGGGGATTAGGATTGACTTCTGAAATCGGCCTTGAATGGAAGAGGAGGGTCACTACCGGAGCCATCATTTTTACCGGCCAGAAACTGGTTAAAATCGGGGGACAGTTGATAAACTTTGTACTTGGACCGAAAGTCTTTTTTGGCAATTTCAATGCTCCGGGATTCGGATTCAGGGCATCTATAAATCTTTTATTTCCATAGGGCATACTATCTTTAAAAAAATTATCTTTACTTTTTCTTATTCAAGATGTCGATTGAACTTGACATACGCACAATTATATTTGTCCTGGGAACGACTCACCTGATGCAGGTTCTGGTATTTTATCAACAGTACCGGGTAAATAAAACCTATCGGGGAATTGGTTGGTGGTTGATGTGGAGTACGGCAGAGTTTATCGGGTTTGGCGCGATGCTCTTCCGGAATACCCAGGGATTCCTTCCATTGGTTATCATCATTCAAAATTTCATGATCATTTCGGGCACCCTGTTTTTATATTTCGGCGTGAACCGCTTTTTTGATCAAAAATTGAATCTGAAGCTGATGATTCCCATTGTTTCTGCATTTTTTTTGGGACTTCTCTATTTTTTATTCGTTGATGAGAATATTCAGATCCGCTCAGGACTTATCAGTACCATACTCGCTATAATCTCTTTATTTACTGCATACAGCCTTTTTGTCAATAAAAACAGACATGTAACTGCCTCAGCAAATTTCCTTTCCGGTATTTTTCTTATGCATGGCAGTATTTTCATTTATCGGACTGTGATGATCTTTTTTGGCACACCGGTGGTCAATATTTTCACTCCTACCCTCTTCAACATCTTGCCCTATTTCGATGCGCTCATCGTGAGCTTGTTGTGGACTTTCGGGTTTATCATTATGCTCAACCAGCGGTTAAATGCTGAAATGTCGGAGGCAAAAGAGGATCTGCAATTAATTTTCAACACGAGCCCCGACGCGGCCATTATCACACGGCTGGATGATGGTAAAATTGTGAATTTAAACGAGGGCTATACTCTCATTTCGGGTTATTCAGCGGAAGAGATGTCGGGAAAATCAACACCGGAAATCAATATCTGGAAAAATATTACCGACCGAAAGGAGGTCGTCAGGCTCCTGAATGAAAAAGGACATTGTGAAAATTTCGAAGCCATTTTTGTGCGAAAAGACGGTACAGAGATCACCGGCTTAATGTCTGCAAAAGTCATCTATCTTCAAGGTATTCCTCACATTATCAGCATTACCCGTGACATCACCGAACGCAAGCAGGTTGAGGAGGAGATCAAACAAAAAAACGAAGAACTTCAAAAACTCAATTCCGAAAAAGACAAATTCTTTTCCATTATTGCGCATGACCTTCGCGGTCCGTTTACATCACTCCTTGGCTTTACCCGCATGATGGTTGAGGAACTTTCTTCATTGTCGAAAGAAGACCTTCACAAGATCGCCGTGAGCATGCGAAAATCTGCCACAAATTTGTACAATTTGCTTGATAACCTGCTGGAATGGTCACGTACACAACTGGGAAAAACAACTTTTGACCCCGAAACTTTTGCATTACTGCCAAAAATTCTGGAGGTTAAAGAGCTTGTCTCAGAAACCGCCAAGAAAAAAGCGATAGATATTCGTGTTGATATTCCTGTGGATAGTATGATTGTTGCCGACCTTCACATGTTTGAAACTATTATCAGAAATCTGGTTTTCAATGCCGTGAAATTCACCCGTGAAGGAGGAAAGGTTGACATTGTGGCGAAAACCTTGTACGACAACATGGTTGAAATTTCAATCAAGGACACAGGTATTGGGATGTCTATAACATTGGTTAATAACTTATTCAATATCGATCAAAACACCAATCGCAGGGGTACCTCCGGTGAACCAAGTACGGGACTTGGTTTAATCATCTGCAAGGAATTCATCGAAAAGCATGGCGGAACTATCCGGGTAGAAAGCGAAGAAGGCAAAGGAAGTGTATTCTATTTCTCATTGCCTTCAGCACCTGACCAATAACGTGAACTATTCTCTTTTTGTCTTCCCAAAAAGTACAAACAACTTTTTCAAGGGTCCTTGAACTGATATTGCCACCAATTCCCATTCTAAAAAGGCAGTTTACATCAAGTATAACGGTCACTTCACCGATCATTTTGATGGAAAGATACCGGTGAAAACAGGCTATCCATGAAAAACCTTTCGTTGATGTTCCAGCGACTTTCTATCATTAACCTCAATATCAATGTCTTATAAATGTCAATGAGAATCATGGAGTGATTTTATCATAACTATGTTAAACATATGTTAAATATGTCGATGAAGTGTAACAATTGATTTTAACACTCGTCATATGTCAGGTAATTCAAAACAACGAATAGCTTGATTTTGAATCCGGAAGTAAAAAAAAACAAACCAGTAACAAGGAAAAATCATGAAAGCATTAAAAGTGACCAAACTCTTGAGCATTCTTCTCCTTCTTGTATTATTTACTACCGTTACCTGTTTCGCGATAAAGCCTGCTATAAGCTCCACCGAACTTCTCCGCAATGTCATTGTAGGATCAATAAAACATCCTGTTGACGCGCATAACCAAAAACTAACCGGTTCTGTTGATGTTCTATTCACCGTGAATGACAACGGAACACTGAACGCAATAAAAATCCTGACGGAAGAAGAACAGATTGCCAAATGTGTAAAAGATCAGCTCTCTAAAATCACAGTTAAGGGTTTAAACCTTCCAAAAGGACAACTCTATAAAGTAAAGATCAGTTTTAAACTATGCTGATTACGACCTTATTTCTCAATGCCCCTCCAATTGAGAAAGACTGACCCCGGAGGGAAAATACCAATAATTAGAGTTAGACAAATGCGCGAAAGATCCCCGCGGTAAAAGATCCGGCGGGGATCTTTTTTTGTCATCCCGATCTTACTATGACATGGGTTTTATCGTATCTTTGTTCATCCATTCTCTTTCTGAGAGTTTTTTATTCTATGTAATTTACATCACGATATGAACAAACTAATCCTCTTTTTTTTCGGACTTATTCTCGTGACCAATTCGGGGCTTTCTCAAAACCCCAGATACCAGGTTGATACTTTTCAGGTCATTTATAACTATATCGCAGAGGTCGACACCGATACCCTGGTGAACAACATCCGTCATCTTCAACAATATGGAACGCGTGATTGCCTGACTCCACAGGCTGTTGATGCCCAGAACTGGATTAAAGCAAGATTTGAAAATTATGGTCTTCCGGTTGAACTCCAGTCTTTTTCATTATCAGGTGGGGGTGTTTCAAGTGATAATGTTATCGCGATAAAAACGGGGGCGATCGAATCCGACAAATATGTTATCATAGGTGGGCATTATGATTCATATACCAATTTTCCTGAGGCTCCGGGAGCCGATGACAATGCTTCTGGAACCTGCGGGGTGATGGAGGTTGCCAGGATCCTAAACCAGTACGAATTCAAACGTACAATTATTTTCTGCGCTTTTTCCGCGGAAGAATATGGACTTGCCGGCAGTATTGCTTATGTTTCCCGCTGCAAACAAGAAGGAATGGACATCCTGGGCTATTTTAATCTGGACATGATCAGTTATCAGAAACCAGGAGAGGAATTGCACAGCGATATGATTGCTCCTCCCTCTGCTATTGAACTGGTGAATTTTTATAAAGGTGTTGCCGCGATTTATCTGCCTGGGTTTCCCATCTATGATGGTATGCTTTCAGGAGGTGACAGCGATCATACCTCATTCAATAACCAGGGATATATGGGAATTTTTCCGTTTGAGGATGATGCCGATCACAGTCCCTATATCCATACCCCGGCCGACACCATCGGAACCAGTGTTAACAGCCTCCTGTTGGCCGGCAGCCTCACACAGGCCGGACTTGCAGCTGTGGCCACGCTCGCCATACCTTACGACCCGGTGGTTGTACCGGAAAAGTCAGTATGTCGCAAAAACGTTTCCCTGTATCCAAATCCCACCGATGGTCGGGTTAATGTTTTTGTCAATTCACCTGTTCCTGTTCACTATGCCTTGTTCACCATACACGGACAAAAAGTCATGGAAGGGACGATCAGTAAGCATCTTTTACTTGATGTATCGCCACTTGCTACCGGCACTTATGCTCTAAAAACAACGGGGAATGATTTTATTGAAATAGAGAGGTTAATCATAAAATAAATCTACTCTGTTCCTATCGTTAAAGGTTTTTTCATGTTTTGGACATGGTTTTTTCAGTTGTTTTACACCTTCAGAATTAATTTATTATTTTAATTTTACGAAAAATTTAGGATCAGCCATATGACAAACAAAGTCACCAAAACCGAATTGACCGTATTCAAAAAGAATAAGGAAGCAATCAAGGAGTACTCCAACGGAGAGATCACGGTATACTGGAGAGCTGAGTTATGCATCCACTCAGCCAATTGTTTGATCGGGTTACCCAATGTTTTCAATACCAAAAAGCGTCCCTGGATCAATGTTCATGCCACGGGGAGCAAAGAGATCATGAAAATCGTCGATACCTGTCCGTCACGGGCTCTGACCTATATGAAGAGTACAAAATTCGTTACTTCAAAGCCCCGCAAAACCGTTAAAAAGAAACCCAAATTTGCAAGAATCCAGATCCTTAAAGATGGACCGGCATTGATTACGGGGAACTTCATAATCCGGGATTCGAATAAAAGGAAAGTCAACTATGATAATGAAGTAGCAGCCATATGTCGCTGCGGCGCCTCCAAAAAAAAACCATTTTGCGATGGGAGTCATCTTGCTGAAGAATTCAAAGATTAACTTTCTCCGGATTTGTTTACTGAGCTCACCTCCTATTGTTCAGGAAACCTTGTTGAAGGAACAATTGGTGAACTTTGTTTTCGATTTTCATTTATTCACCTAATCTTCCTGTTATGATCATAGGGATTTTAAAAGAAGAAACTCCTGAAAAACGGGTTTCCCTGTTACCTGAATCGGTTGGTACACTTACCAAAATGAATGTTACCGTTTGGATTGAAAAAGATGCAGGAGCGACTGCATTTGCAAGCGATGCCGACTATGAAGCGGCAGGAGCTATTATCAAATCTAAAAGCGAGGTCATTCAGGAGGCGACACTGCTCATAAAAATCAACCCTCCGACAGAAGATGAGTTGAACCTGATGAAGGAAGGTAAAGTTATTTTGGCTGTCCTGAATCCGTTCTTCAATCTGGATCTGATAAAAACTCTGGCCGATAAAAAGATTACGAGCTTCAGTCTGGATGTGATCCCACGGACCAGCCGCGCGCAAGCGATGGATATCTTATCATCAATGGCCACGGTCGCGGGTTACAAGGCGGTTCTGACGGCGGCAAACACCCTTCCGAAATTCTTTCCCATGTTTATGACAGCCGCCGGAACCATAACTCCTGCCAAAGTTTTAATTCTTGGCGCCGGAGTGGCCGGCTTGCAGGCTATTGCCACTTCTCGAAAACTGGGAGCCGTGGTAGAGGTCTTTGATGTACGCGCGGCAGTTAAAGAGGAGGTGACAGGACTTGGCGGGAAGTTCGTGGAGGTAGAAGGAGCCATCGATGATAAGGCTGCCGGCGGGTATGCAGTGGAACAGACTGATGAGTTTAAACGAAAACAGGCTGAAGCTGTTCACAATCATGCCATTAAATCGGATGTTGTGATATGTACCGCTCAGATCCCGGGAAGGAAGGCGCCCTTGTTGCTAAAGAAAGAGACCGTGGAAAGGATGAAGCCCGGTTCGGTAATAATTGATATCGCTGCTTCCACAGGAGGAAACTGCGAACTCACGAAGAACAACGAAACTATTGTTCATCAAGGAATCAAGATAATGGGAAATTCTTTTTTCCCGGTAGATATGCCAACCGATGCCAGCAAAATGTTCGGTAAGAACGTGATTAATTTCCTGAAACTAATGATCAACCCGCAAGGAGAATTTAAGCTTAACTGGGAGGATGACCTGGTGAAAGGAACCTGCGTGACGCACGACAAAGAAATCATCAATGAAAGGGTTAAAGCAGTTATCAACACATAAACAAACATCAACATGAACGAAGCATTATCATTTTTCATGGAATACCGGGAAGCGATTTTCATCATTATTCTATCCATTTTTCTGGGGATTGAAGTGATTTCCCATGTTCCTTCGGTACTCCATACTCCATTGATGTCAGGAGCCAATGCCATTCACGGGGTAGTGATTATCGGTGCCATCATTGTAATGGGTCATGCCCACAGTACCTTATCCATGGTGTTCGGATTTATTGCTGTTATCCTTGGCACACTCAATGTTGTGGGTGGCTTTGTGGTTACAGACCGGATGCTTGAAATGTTCAAGAAAAAGAAAACTCAAAAATAAGGAGACCCATGGAAACGATTCAAACATTGACCCGAACCTTTGAATTTTCGCCCTATATCTCGATTCTGGAGGGCTCTTATATCCTGGCCTCAATACTCTTTATCCTGGGCCTGAAAAAATTGAGTCATCCCGATACAGCACGCAGTGGGAACCTTTGGGCTGCTGCAGGCATGGGTTTGGCTATCCTGTTCACCATCCTGTTCCATAAAACAAAAATGGAAGATGGCTCCTATCAAGGAATTAAAAACATCGGATTCATCGTTAGTGCACTGGTCATCGGTACCCTGATTGGCTGGTATGCCGCAAGAAAGGTAAAGATGACCGCCATGCCTCAAATGGTCTCTTTGTTCAACGGAATGGGTGGTGCCTGTGCCGCATTGATTTCCATGATGGAATTTCCCAGGATGCAAACCGATCTTGCCGGTCAGCAAATGACAACCATGTTTAACGGTGAGGCGCTGGCTATTTTGCTTGGGCTGATGATCGGCGGGGTCTCTTTTGCCGGAAGTATGGTCGCGTTTGGAAAACTGGATGAGCGGATCGGAGATATCAAGACCCCATTATTGAGGTACATCAATCTCTCCTTTCTGTTCATTCTGCTGGCGTTTGTTGTTTTTGTCATGTTCAAAGCGCCTGTTGCCGGAGAAAATTGGATGATCTATACCCTGGCTGCACTGGCACTGATCTATGGAGTCACTTTTGTGATGCCAATTGGAGGAGCCGACATGCCAGTTGTGATCTCGTTGCTGAATTCATTTACCGGTGTTGCTGCTGCCATGGGTGGATTCCTTTACAATAACCAGGCCATGTTAACGGGAGGTATACTGGTGGGTTCCTCGGGAACAATCCTTACCATTCTCATGTGCAAAGCAATGAACCGCTCACTGCTGAATGTAATAATCGGAGCCTTCGGAGGAAGTTCAACCGGAACTGTTGACTCAGGTGACAAGACAGTTAAAGAGATCTCTCTCAGCGATGCTGCCGTATTGCTCAGTTATTCTTCCAAAGTTCTTGTTGTACCCGGCTATGGACTCGCGGTGGCCCAGGCTCAGCATTTATGCCATGAACTTGAAATATTGCTTGGCTCAAAAGGAGTGGAAGTAAAATATGGGATACATCCTGTTGCAGGAAGAATGCCGGGACATATGAATGTACTTTTAGCAGAGGCCGATGTGGCGTATGAAAAACTGATGGAAATGGAAGATGCCAACAATGAAATGCAAAATACCGACGTGGTGATTGTTATTGGCGCGAATGATGTAGTGAATCCCGCGGCCGAAGATGATCCCTCGAGTCCGATTGCAGGCATGCCGGTCATCAAGGTTTGGGATGCAAAAAATACCATCGTGATGAAACGCAGTATGGCCAAAGGTTATGCCGCGATTGAGAACAATCTTTTCTTCCTTCCGAAGACCAGGATGTTGTTTGGAGATGCCAAAGCGACCATGCAGAAACTGGTCAGTGAAATTAAAAATCTTTAATCCTGCCTTCCTTCAAAAAAAAAGCCCCGCGATTGCGAGGCTTTTTTAGTTAAGGATAGAAGAATTACTTCTTGCCTTTTTTTACTTTAATCAGACCCTTTTTAATAGAATCCTGGTGAGCGATAGAATCAGAGATTCTCTTTTCTTCCTGAGCTTTAGAGATTGAATCAGCAATTCTCTGTTGTTCAGCCTGAACCATTGCCAATGAATCAGCAACGCGGATAGAGTCAGCAATTCTTTTTTCTTCCAGTTCTTTTGCGCTGGGGCCGCAGGAATACATGAAAGCTACTGCGCCGATAACTAATAATGTTGCAAGTTTTTTCATTTGTCTATTGATTTTTTTTAAATGTGATGCAAAGATATAGCAAGGAAGTAATACCATCCAAATTTTCAGATCACTTTTTTTTAACATTTTTTAACATATGGCCTAAGTCTCTGATATACAATTAGAATAATTTTAACATTTTTTATGATTTTGGAGTTATTGACCAATAAAAAGGTCGCTGAAGACTAAAACATCGGAAAAAATAATCAACTATCTTTGAGCCGTGATCATGATTTACCTATCAATCTATAAAAATCCCAACGATGCTGGTTCCTTTAGCTGAGCAGTTACGTCCTGAATCGCTGGAAGAGTATCTCGGGCAGGAGCATCTGATCGGGAAAGGTGCCATACTTAACCGGGCCATTGAATCGGGAAACGTGCCATCGATGATTCTGTGGGGACCACCAGGCGCAGGTAAAACCACTTTGGCGTACATCATCTCAAAACAGCTGAAACGAACTTTTTATACCCTCAGCGCGGTGAGTTCCGGCGTCAAAGAGGTAAGGGAGGTGATTGCTAAGGCCAGGGAGACGGCCGATAGCCCCTTTCTCTTTATTGATGAAATCCACCGGTTCAGTAAATCGCAGCAGGATGCCCTGCTTGGTGCCGTTGAAAAGGGAGTGGTCACTTTCATTGGTGCCACTACTGAGAATCCCTCGTTCGAAGTAATCTCTCCATTGCTCTCACGCTGTCAGATATACATTCTCAAACCCCTTGATGAGAATCACTTGTTGAGATTGCTTGAAATGGGCAGAAATCATCTTGAGAAACTCCTGGGGATATCCATAGCCATTCCGGAAACGGAAGCTATCCTGAGAATCTCCGGCGGGGATGCGCGAAAATTGCTGAATGCACTGGAATTGATCGTCAATGCCGAAATAAAACAGGGTGGGAAAATTACCATTACCAATGAAACAACCATTAAAATTATCCAGCAGAACCTGGCCATGTACGATAAAACCGGGGAGATGCATTACGATATTATCTCAGCATTTATTAAGTCTATCCGGGGAAGTGATCCCAATGCAGCCGTGTATTGGCTGTCCCGTATGATCATGGCCGGGGAAGACCCCAAGTTTATTGCACGACGGATGCTGATCCTTGCTTCGGAAGATATCGGGAACGCCAACCCCAATGCACTCCTGCTCGCCAATACCTGTTTCCAGGCAGTCGATGTGATCGGTTATCCTGAATGCGAACTGATTCTGTCCCAAACAGCCATCTATCTTGCCTGTTCCGTTAAAAGCAATGCCTCCTACCTGGCCATCCGCAAAGCGGCCAAAGCATTTGAGACCGCTGGAGACCAGCCTGTACCTCTTCATATCCGTAACGCGCCAACATCACTCATGAAAAAGATCGGGTATGGAAAAGATTACAAATATGCACACGACTTCGACAATAACTTTGTTGATATGGAATTCTTACCCGACAAGTTAAAGGGTTCCAAATTCTATGATCCCCAGAACAATCCAAGGGAAAATGAACTCAGGGCAAGGCTTAAAGCTTTATGGAAAAATAAATACAAGTATTGACCGAAAATATATCCTTTATCAACATTTATGAATAAGTATATAATTCTCTGCCTGCTCCTCTTACCGGTGATAAGTTGGCAATGTAAGAAAAAGAACAGCGAACCTGAAATTGTCGATTATTCCTGTGATTGTGGCACTTACGGCACGAATTCTGTCAGCCGTAACATATCACACCCCCTTGGATTGTTACCATATGGAAACGACCGTTGGATTTGGGGATTCATTGATTTGAACGGAAATACTGTCATTGAACCATTGTACAAAGAGGTCAAATGGTTCTCAAACGAAAGAGCCCTGACTTGGGTTGAGTCCTCATATAGGTTTTATGCTGGTTTTATCAAACCAGATGGAAGTATTGCTATCGAATCCCGTTATGGCGACATCGATACCTATTTCTCAACGGAGGGATTAATCGCGGCAGCTAGTCCCTCTGGTAAATGGGGTTACCTTGACCGAGACGGTAACTATAAAATATCCTTTTCATATAAAAACGCCTTTGGATTTTATGAAGGGCGTGCAGTTGTAAAAGAGTTTAAATACGGCGCTATCGATGTAAATGGAAATCTGATTATCCCGACTAAGTACATGGTGTTAAGTAATTTCAGCGAAGGGAAAGCCATTGCAGGTTTAATATACGACTGGTTGGGATACATTGGATTAAACGGGGAACAACTCATACCGCCGAAATTTTTCTCAGCTGGTATCTTTGTTAATGGGTTGGCAATTGCGATGGATTCACTTTATCCTGCATATGGGTATATCGATACAACGGGGAATTTCAAGATTCCCCCACAATTTCAAGATGGCACTCCCTTCTGGGAATATCTGGCTGCAGTAAAGGTCGATGATCAATGGGGTTTTATCGATACCGTGGGAAACATGGTGGTTCAACCAACTTATAACGATGTGAATGGTGGTTTCTGCGGAGGTCTGGCCGCGGTTAAGGTGGGCAGTAAATGGGGTTATATCAACCGGAACGGCCAGATGGTATTACAACCCTGCTATAAAGAGGCTGATGTTTTTTACTGTGGGAGAGCCATGGTCCTGCTGGAAGATGATCATCTCGGGTATATTGACCAAACCGGGGCATTGAAATGGAGATCGCCGCTTCGGATTCAAAAGGACAAAAATGAGATTCCTTTTCTTTTCAGAATGATACAAAAGGGCACCTTAGAAAAAGCCATTGTGAAGCATTTATCCGGATGAGCTGGTTGTTGCATTTCCCGAAATTTAAGAAACATGAAAACCATGATCGATAAACATGGATAACGATATTGACCTGATCGAACAATACCTGGATGGTAAGCTGAATCCTGGTGAGATCAGGAAATTCAACCTCAGGCTGGAGGATGACCGTGAATTTGCCCGGAAATTCAGGGTCAGACAGGCATTTCCTGAACTGCTCAAAGATTCCAGCACTTTTAAACAACAACAAACCAAATTGTTGCAAAACGAACAAGACCAACTCACAAAAAAAACACGAATCAAACCTCTTTGGCTTTTCCGGGGAGCCTGTTCCATTGTGGTCATTGGACTAATCATATGCATTTTACTTTTCTTTTCTCAGGATGGAACCAGGATGGTAACAGGTAAAAATCCCTCATTGTCTGGAGTTCCTGCAGTTAAAAAGCCTGCAATTCAACCTTCAAATAAAAATATACAAAAACCTGTACCAGCCATATCCGTCAAGGCGATTGAACTGGTAGCTCCAGACAATGGCGCCATGGTCAACAGGAAAGAGGAGATCCGATTCACCTGGATCCAGGCTACAGACAGTCTGACCTGTTTTTATATCTGTACCAAAAACAGCGAAAAACCAATATTCTGGAGGGGCATCAAACGAGGAATCCGCGAATACCGGTTAAAGCCACTTACGCTGAGACCAGGCAACTATTTCTGGTACGTGGGGAATCCTGAATTTAAAAGCTCCCTTATTATAGAATAGTCCTGTTAATCCTTCGTGATTCATATTCCTCCAATATGTACTTTTACAAAAAAAACATTATGATCTCCATACCAAAGCTGACCTACCGCGATGAAGGAATGTTTTTCCTGATCGCCGGACCCTGTGTGGTCGAAAACGAAGAAATGCCCATGACCATTGCAAAAAAGATCAAATGCATCGCCGACCAGCTTGGCATCCCGTTCATCTTTAAAGCCTCCTACAAAAAGGCCAACCGGTCAAGAATGGATTCCTTTATGGGTATCGGAGATGAAAAGGCGCTCCAACTCCTTGCAGAAGTTGGTCAGAAGTTAGAGCTGCCTACCATTACCGATGTACATTCAGATCTTGAAGCTGAACTGGCAGCGCCTTATGTTGACGTGCTTCAAATACCTGCTTTTCTATGCCGTCAAACCGAACTGCTTGAGGCAGCCGGAAGAACAGGGAAAGCCGTGAATATAAAGAAGGGGCAATTTGCTTCAGCCGAATCCATGAAATTTGCCCTCGGTAAAGTGACACAAACCGGCAATAACAATGTGATGCTCACCGAACGCGGAACCTCTTTCGGATATACCGATCTGGTGGTAGATTACCGGAATATCCCGATCATGAAGAGTTTTGGCGTACCGGTGATCGTCGATGTTACCCATTCCCTGCAACAGCCCAACCAGCACGCGGGGGTTACCGGTGGTCAGCCGGAGATGATCGAAACCATTGCGATGGCTGCCATTGCCGCAGGCGCTGATGGAATTTTCCTCGAAACCCATCCGGATCCTTCGAAAGCCCTTTCGGATGGTGCAAATATGCTGAGGTTGGATTTGCTTGAAGAGCTGCTGAAAAAACTGGTGAAAATCAGGAAGGTCATCGACTAAACCCTGTTTCCGGCCTGAAGGCCGGACAAAAAACACTCTCCTTCCGAAGGGCTACAGGAGTGTATCGCCTACGGCGATAAAAAGTGTCATCGCGAGGCCGAAGGCCGAAGCGACCCGCTGGCCGTCATCGCGAGCGAAGCGAAGTGACCGGACAGCAAACCTTCCGCCCTGTCATCGCGAGGCCGAAGGCCGAAGCGATCGAAATACCATCAATCAATCACCAACCCCTTGATGCCGCCGGTTTCCTGATGGAATTGAACTTTCCATTTGCTGACCGGCAAATAGGTGATCACGCCCAACTGGCTGACAAGGCATTGTGTCTCTTCCTGCGTGTTCTCATCAAGCTTAACAGTCACTCTTGCCAATTCCGGGATACGATAATAAAATCCATGTTCCCTGGTCTCTTTCTCTGCCCTTTTTAGGTAATCGGAGACCGTATTGGTATTGCCTACTCGCTGAATCTTGATGGTTACAACCTTTCCTCCGGATTCATCGAGATCGATCACCCCTTTTGATTTGAGGAACTTGAAAATGGGTATCTCGGTGTTGATCTGATTGGGAATGGGGATATATTTATAACTGAATTGAAGAGATTTCGTCAAACTGATCCCGGTAAATAATTTCAGGTACTCCTTTTCGAGCAGTTTCAGCTGGGCATCCATGTATTCAAGGGTCTCCCTGTTATAATTCACCTCCTGGAATCCGGTCAGCAGATTGAACCGATTATCCTTGATCTTCGAAATAAAATCAGCTGCCTCCTTGGCCTTTTGCTCGGGAGACTTTTCCACCATGGTACGGCGATAGTACTGACGTTCAACCGTCATGGTATCAATATTGATCTTCCTGATGATGGTATCCACCTTCTCAAATACACTGACATCGGCAGAGTACTTGAAAAGTTCACCAAAGACATCTTTGTCGGATTCCAGAGGAGGTTCACCGGATTTAACAGATGTTGCACTGACTCCTGCTGATTCCGGAATTGATCCCAAAATAATTCCTGCATCGCTCAACGACAGCAAGCCTGTTTTCTCACCTTTCGACAATTTCGCCCCAAGCTCGATGAAGTAATACTGATCAGGATCAGGCTCAGGATAGGTTGTGATGACAATATCACTGATCTTGTATTCCACAGTATTGGCAGAAATCACATTTTTAAGACCAAGATAACGCAGGGCATATTCCGAATAGGGTCCTTTGTAATTCTCAATCCTGCTGATGGTGACATCAATCTTGACCACTGTTCTGGGCAAGGAATAAAAGATCCCCTCCTGGGTCTGAGGGGTCGTATTTTTATCGATGTGCAGAACGTTTATCTGTGAAAATGAATTAAGGCCGGCAAAGACCATCAGGAATGTGAAGGATAATGCAAGTTTTTTCATATACTTTTTCTTTGGGAATACAACTCATTTTATGGATTAACGCGTAAAAAGCAGTTCACGGTATTTCGGTAAGGGCCATAATTCATCATCGACCAGCAATTCTAGTTTATCGGTATGATAACGGATCTTGTCAAAATAGGGCAATACCTTTTCCCCATAGGTAAAGGCCTTCTCTTCCGGCTCATGAATGCGGTTGGCGTGTTTACGGGCCTCTATCATTTCAGTGATGTAGGTAATGATCTTGTCCACATGCTCTGAAATTTCCGTGATCATCTCCATCTGGTTCTGGGATAATTTACCATAGGTCTTCACGTCAAGCACCTGCTTTAATCCCTTTACGTTTTCAACCAGTGTATTCTGGTATCGAATGGCCACCGGGATGATATGATTTCCGGCCAGATCACCGAGAACCCGGGATTCGATCTGTAATTTCTTGGTATAGTTTTCAAGCCGGATCTCATGTCTGGCCAGCATTTCTCTTTCGGTGAGTACTCCGTTACGTTCAAAAAGGGTCAGGGTCTTTCCCGATTTATAAGCCTTCAAAGCTTCCGGAGTCGTAGGATTGTTGGAAAGTCCTCTTCGGGATGCTTCATTCATCCATTCAAGACAGTAATTATTGCCTTCAAAACGGATGTCTTTTGATTCTTTCACATAACGTTTCAAAACCTGGAAGATGGCATCATCCTTTCTGACCTTTTTGGCCATCAATGCTTCCACATCCTTTTTAAACAGCCGGAGCTGATCGGCAACGATCAGGTTCAGAACGATCATTGCAGGTGCGCAGGTTTGAGATGATCCCACGGCCCGGAATTCAAATTTATTCCCGGTAAAGGCAAAGGGCGAGGTACGGTTACGGTCAGTGTTGTCAAGCAGAATTTCCGGAATTTTCGGAAAGTTCTTCAACAGCCCTGTCTCATTGTCGGAGTTGATTTTTACCTTCTTTTCACTTTTCTCGATCAGATCCAGCATCTGGGTCAGCTGGGCACCGATGAAAACCGATATGATAGCCGGTGGTGCCTCATTGGCTCCCAGCCGGTGGTCATTTCCAGGAGTAGCGATAATGGCTCGAAGCAGGTCTGCATGCTCATGTACGGCCTTCACAATATTGATCAGGAAGGTTAGAAAGCGAAGGTTTGATTTGGGGGTTTGTCCGGGCGATAAAAGGTTTTCGCGGGTATTGGTCATCATCGACCAGTTGTTGTGCTTACCCGAACCATTTACCCCGCTGTATGGCTTTTCATGAAGCAGAACCGTCAGATCATGCTGCTTGGCCACCTTATCGAGGAGATGCATCAAAAGTTGATTATGGTCAACAGAAAGGTTGGCCTCTTCAAACACCGGGGCACATTCAAACTGGTTGGGGGCAACTTCGTTATGCCTTGTCTTGACAGGGATTCCCAACCGGTGGGCTTCCATTTCAAAATCCTGCATAAAGGCCATGACCCTTTGCGGGATGGTTCCAAAATAGTGATCTTCCAATTGCTGATCTTTGGCAGAAGCATGTCCGAAGAGTGTTCTTCCGGTAAGAACAAGGTCTGGCCTTGCCTGGTACAGGGCGTTGTCCACCAGAAAATATTCCTGCTCCCAGCCAAGCGTGGCAAAGACCTTCGATACCTCTTTATCAAAAAACTGACAGACATCAACTGCAGCACGGTCAATGGCGTAAAGTGCCTTCAGCAACGGTGTTTTATAGTCAAGGGCCTCCCCGGTATAGGAAACAAATACGGTTGGAATGCAAAGTGTCCTGTCCATGATGAATGCGGGAGAGGTAGGATCCCATGCCGTATAACCCCTTGCTTCAAATGTACTGCGAATTCCTCCGCTTGGAAAGCTGGAGGCATCGGGCTCCTGCTGCGACAATTCGCTGCCCCTGAATTTCTCAATACCCTGTCCCCCTTCAACGGGATCCACAAAGGCATCATGTTTTTCAGCTGTTGAGCCGGTAAGCGGCAGAAACCAGTGGGTATAATGGGTTGCCCCTTTGCTGATCGCCCAGGCCTTGATCCCGGCAGCCACCTGGTCGGCTATTCTCCTGTTGATCTTCTCCCCTTTCTCAATGGCATTCATCACCTGCTGGTAGGCCTCTTCCGTGAGGTATTCACGCATGGCAGCCCGGTTGAAGGTGAGCTCACCAAAATAGGAGGAAGCCTTTCCATCAGGAAACCTGACCTCCTTCTG